>PDWJ01000123.1_pt1 | contig 195438 bp, 168 predicted proteins | sample 1430881 | NCBI WGS metagenome assembly PDWJ01 (sample SAMN01162460, study PRJNA174530) | Oral metagenome, whole genome shotgun sequencing project. | biome: Marine environment; feature: Marine mammal; material: Swab sample of the gingival sulcus; isolation source: swab sample of gingival sulcus...
ATTATTAGAATTGAGTATATCATGTCGACTTCAAACTTTCAACATTATTTAATAAATTCGAATTGTTAAAATTCATAGGCTCTTAAGTTAATGACATTGAGTAATATTTTGTATAATAAGTCCATTCTCTTAGGAATTTTGATTTGCTACGTACCACAAAATACTGATGTTTTGCGGTGATAGAAAACATTAATAATATCTATAAATTGGAGGAAGCAATGAAAGGAAAATTTGAAATTTACAAAGACAAAGCAGGAGAATTTCGTTTCCGGTTAAAAGCGAGTAACGGACAGAACATTTTCGCCAGCCAAGGCTATAAAAAGAAATCCGGCTGCATTAACGGCATTGAATCTGTCAAGAAAAATGCGCAAATTGAAAATAGATTCCAAAAAATAGAAACAAAAGCAGGTAAGTTTGCTTTTAATTTAACCGCCGCCAATCAGCAAATTATTGGGACAAGCCAACAATATAACTCTTCCTCTTCACGAGATAAGGGCATTAAATCTGTAATGAAAAATGCCCCAGAAGCAGATATTTTTGAAGTTTAGCTTCAAACAAATATCAGCAAAATACAACTTGATTGGCCAAAAGCGTATTCTAGAAAGCAATACTGTTAATTAACGCTTTTGGCTGTATTCACGACTAGCGCCTTTAATTACAAACATAGTTAACATATTGAATTGTTTGCATATAGTTGTTTCTCCGGATTTATTTCACTCGCCGGAGAACTCAGCATTAGTGCGCCAAGCGAAGCTTGGTGCTTCTTATAGGGTGCCCCTGTTTCAAACAGGAAGTCCTTGTCGGGCAAAGCCTAACCAGCAGCCCGTACCGAGCGTTGCGCGACTTGCGGAGCTATGAGAATGGCGAACAAGAGTTGTGAAGAGAAACTCCGGGTGTCGATGGACCGCCCAAAACAGTCTCAGGGTCTGCAGTGTCTTGTGTGGCAGGGGAACTCATCTGTCCTTGTTTCCTTTAGCGTTCCGGATGTGGACGTGCATGCGGTTGGCGTCGATATCACCAACCGTTAACCGGAAGCCTTCACCCAACCGCAGGCCCAGGGAATAGACAGTGAAAAAGAAGACTTTATAACTCAATTATCGTGTTGTGGAAACGAGCAGGTGGAGTTGTTCCACTGAAAGGATATCTGGAATTCGTAGGGTCTTGGACGGTTTAATCAGGGGGATATCCGTCCAGGTTTTATAAAGGACATGGGTGTAAAAGAACTTCAGGCCATAGAGGTCGAGTTTGACCGCGCTCCAGGAATGGCAATGGAGCAGGTCGTTGAAATCATCAAGGAGTTGATCCGAGGTCAGGTTATCAATTTGGCAGTTGAAATAATGACCGATCCGCCGGATGGCTCGAGCGTAGGCCTCGATGGTTTTGGGCTGCATTCCTGCCAGTTTCAAGCACTGAAATAGGTGTTGAATGCTGGATCCTTCGGGATGGTGATGTTCATTGTAACCTCCGTTTTGAAATAATGGATAAACGGCAGCTGTCTTTTCGATAGACTACTATAAAACAGGAAGTTACATGGGATATTTAAAGCGGCGATGCTTTTGCCTCCGCGAAGCGGTTTGGGTCAACAAAACGCTTGAGAAGGACCAAGCTTACTGTGCGGCCTTTTGAAAGTGCCTGGTTCATGAAAATTTGATTTTTTATTGGAGCTTTTGGGGGTTAAGGCGCCTGGCCCCTCAGCTCCTCGTTAGCTTTCGCTCACCTTGACACACCGAACAATGTGTGACACTCTGTGTAAGAAGATAAGTCCACAGGAGGTGAAAAATGGCAACTAACTTGGCAATAAATGATAGTTTACTTATCGAAGCATTGGAAATCAGTGGATTAAAAACCAAAAAAGACACGGTAAATTTAGCTCTCAAAGAATTTGTCGATAGGCGAAAGCAACTCGAAATAACAACTCTTTTCGGGAAAATGGATCCAGATCCAGATTACGACTACAAACAAGGACGGATTCGTTGAAAATTTTAGTTGATACTTCAATATGGTCTTATGCCTTTCGCTCAAGTAATAAAAAATTCCAAACTGAAATAAACCATTTAATCGCCCTGATACAAGATCAAAGAGCAATGTTAATTGGCCCGATAAGGCAAGAAATATTATCAAGTTACAGTAATTTGCGTAAATTTTCAAAAATCAGAGAGAAGCTTTCATACTTTGAAAATACTGCCATTGAGGACTCAGACTACGAACTTGCAGCTGAGTTCAGCAACAAATGTCGAAAAAAAGGAATTCAAGGTTCACATATAGATTTTTTAATTTGTGCAGTAGCTAATAGAGTCGATGTTCCCATATTTACATCTGATAAGGATTTTAGCAATTACCAAACGGTTATACCTGTAAAATTATATGATTTAGGCTAACGAATAAGGTTAGATTGTTCAACTACATTATTAAGGGGAAACCGGAAACGGTACGAGCCCATCTGGTTACCGTTCCCATGTATACGGTGTGTGTCAGCGATCACCCAGGCTGAATTATTGCGGGGTGTAGCCAAAAAGCCGGAAGCAACGCAGTTATCGGTGGCGGTTAATGAATTTTTGATTCGTGTTGATATTTTACCTTGGGGATCCGAGGCGGTAACGGCATATGCCCAACTACGGACCAATTGTAAGCGTGAGGAACTTTCGGTTGGTGCTATGGATATGCTGATTGCAGCCCATGCCGTTGCCTCAGATGCGATTCTGGTGACCAACGATCAAGCGTTTTATCGTGTCTCGCATCATTTAAAGCTGGAACACTTTATAAGTGTTGGGAATATCCGATCAGCAGCCGACAAAAGGAATCTTGACGATTGATCAAAAAAAACATAGGCACTTCTTTGAAAAAATGGGAGATAAAAAACGATCAAAACAGTGTGGGAACCATTGTCAGAAAATTTCTTGGTAAGGGTATCAGCATCTCCCACAGCAAATCCTTTTCCATGGAATCAATGGAGTCTTCGGTGGTTGAAAAGGAATCCCTTGCCAATTTTGTGTTTCTTCTTTCCGGTGAACTGGATCTGAAGCATGACAGGTGCAGTACATGGCAAAACATGCGCCAGTCAAATGCCTATCTCTTTTTCTCGGAAGACCGCAGCAACATTCGAAGAAGAATCAATGCGCAAGTCTCTACCGAGGCGTTAATCATCAAAATTTCCAGGAACATCTTCCACACCTTGATGTCAGACGTGGAAGATTCCCATGGCCTACTGGCTAGGGGCGTGCGATATTTTTCCAAAAGCATCTCTGCCCATGACATCATGCTGTGTAATTATTTAGTATCCTGTCAGTATAAGGGACAAATCGGGCAGATGATTCACATGGGCCGTTCCCTGGAATTGGTCGCCCGCACTTTTTTGCAGGGCGTCAGGGATGTCCAGAGTGAATCTTTGATTATTCTGGAACTTACAGGTTATATCAAAGATCATATTGATCAAAACTTCTCCCTGAAAGCACTTTCAAAAATGGCAGGGATGAGTCACACCAAACTGAATACCCTTTTTCGGGTACACACGGGTTTCAGCGTATTTGAATTTATTCGTCAGGAAAGATTGTTGCGTGCGGAAACCTATTTACAATACACAGACATGAGTATTACCCAGATTGCATACGAGGTCGGGTTTTCTTCCTCGAGTCATTTTAGTGAATCTTTCCGAAGATACAGGGGAATTACCCCCGGACATTTCAGAAAAACCCTTTTCTGTCATTGACGGCTGCAGCATTGTAGCCTCTCTCTATCCTTTTTGGATCCATTGCCTGATTCTAAACGATATTATTATAACAAACAGTTCGTCCATTTTTTCATTACCATGAACGTGTCCGATGGAAGACGACAAACTACCCGTCGTTCCATGGACGTTTATGCAAATGATATTCTTTTTTCGTGAACTGATATTTTTTTCATTTTTTCTTTTGTACTCTCCCAGATAAAATAAAAAAGGTTGTTGATCTCACCCCTTTTTTCAGGAGGATATAATGAATTTATCCATATTATCTGGGCTGTTATGTATATTTTTATTCTTTTTTCCCTTTTCAGGCCTGGCGCATGGTAAAACGATTTCCCTTGCAGCAGATTCAGCTGTAATCCTTGAACCGATTACGGTGACGGCAAGCAAACGAAAGGAGACAGTCAACGCGTTTCCAGGCAATCTTTCCGTCATGGACGATGCGTTCATGGAAACACGGGGAACAAACGCACTTGGCAGCCTTATGCGTTTTACTCCCAATGTGTATATCAAGGATACCAGTTCCGGCGGTTCCATTGTCAGCCGTGGCATTTCCACCATTGATACTTCATTGTTCAGCCCCATGGGACTGTACGTAAATGATGCGCCCTGTCCCATTGGCTATATGTCCAATCAAGATCTTTTTGATGTGGAACGGGTGGAAGTGTTACGCGGCCCACAGGCGACCCTGTATGGCCGCAACAGTGAATCCGGCGTGATCAATATTGTGCTCAGACAACCGGATAATGAACAGAGAAGCAGCGTTTTTCTGGAAGGAGGCAGTCATCGTACCGGCCGAACAGGTGCAAGTGCCAGTGGCCCTGTTGTTAAAGACACGCTTTTTTACGCGTTGTCTTTTCTGGGCCATATGACTGACGGCTACAATGAAAATATGCTTACCGGCAAAAACGATGTGAATGGCGAAGAGACCTTGACAGCAAGGGGAACGCTTCGCTGGACTCCAGGCAAGAATTGGGCTGTGCGTTTTCACCTGGACGCTGCCACTCGGAATCTTGGCATCAGTGCCCTTCGCTATTCCAATGGCCCCAATGCCACAGATCGCTTCAACGTTGCCAGCAATGAAAGTGATGATGCAGACGAAAATGAACGGGGTCAGTCTGTCCGCATTAACTATCAGTGGACAGGCATGGAACTGACCGCCATCACCAGTCACCGAACCTTTGACAGAACGCACCATCTTGATGCCGACAGAACAGCCAGGCCCATGGCTATCAGTGATCTGGATATGGAATTGGACAGCTGGGCCCAGGAGATTCGTCTTGCTTCCACAAACAAATGCCGCCTGAACTGGCTCCTCGGTTTCCATGGCCGCTACGAAACCATCGATTCCGGCTTTGACTTTACCCACATGATACCAGTGAGAACCTCTTCACGTTCAGGCAAAAGTAAAGATCTGGGATACGCGGGATTTGGCCAGGCCACCTATGAGGTAATGGATGGATTACGCCTTACCGGCGGACTGCGCGTGGATGTTTCCCATAATTCAGGAAAGCAAACCTATCGACCGAAAACGGGTTCTGTTTCCTATGAAAAAGATGTGGACAGCACCGAGTGGCTGCCCATGGCTTCTCTTGCCTGTGATCTGACGCCCAGTACCACGGCCTATACAACGGTTTCCAGAGGATATCTGGCAGGGGGATTTAATTTTTACACGGCTACGGATAAGGACAGTTTTGCCTATGATGCCGAACATACCATGAATTACGAAGCCGGCCTGAAAACCAATTGGCTGGACCATGCCTTGTCATTGAATACCACGATTTTTTATACGGACATCAGCGACAAACAAGTCAGGGAAGAAATTCCTGGAGCGGGACTTGGGGTTTGGAAATTCACCAATGCCGCCAGGGCCCATACCCAGGGCCTGGAATTGGAAGCCAGATACAGACCCATGACTGGGCTGCAGATTTTGGCTGGGTTTGGATGGGCTGGCTCTGAAGTTGACACATGGAAGACCACCGTCAGGGGAAATCCTGTGGACTACAGCGGCAACAAGCTGGTCTGGGCTCCTGAATACACCTACAATCTGGGGGTTCAATATGACCATGCCAATGGATTTTTCTTTGTTGGTGATTTCCTGGGCACTGGCAAGCAGTATTTTGATGCTGCGAATCAACTTATGGAAGACGGTTACGAAACTGTCAATCTGCGTTTGGGATACCAGTCCGAAACAATAGTGTTTTCAATTTCTTGCAATAATCTTCTGAATGAAAGCTATACCGTCAAACAGGTCAGCATGTCCCAATTTACGTTAGTGGAGGACGGCACACCTCGCACATTCGGATTCACCTTTAACTGGAGATTTTAGGATATGATGACACTTCAACAACCAACGGCTGTCCATAGTCAGAAACCAAACCCCGACCTTATCGCTGAATGGATGCTGGGGCCTGTACACATGGCGGTATTGAAATCTGCCCTGAAAATGAATATTGCGGATATACTGACCCGGCACAATAACGTGCAGGCCATTGCCAATGCCATGAACATCCAGGCGGATACGGCAAACCTTGGGTATTTTCTGGATGCCATGACGGCCATGGGCCTTGTTGAAAAAAAGTATGGACGCTATACCAACACCGCTTTTTCTAAGATGTATCTGTGTACTGACAGTCCCGCCTACATGGGTGGCGTGGTGGAAACGCTTTCACGCAGGCGGCACAAAAATCTGGGCCGCATCCCTGAACTGATTCGTCATGGGACGCCAGAAGTGAAAAAAGACGATCAGCTTGACAGCACAGAGATGTGGACAGCTTCTGTGGGGCATCTGGTACATTATCAGAAAGCGGGAATTGCCAATGAAGTTGCTGGTATACTGGCATCTTTGCCGGAATTTTCTGATATGAAACAAATGCTGGACATGGGATGCGGGCCGGGCATTATGAGTATTGCCACTGTTTCCCGTCATCCGTCCATGCGCGCGGTTCTCTGTGATCTTCCGCCGGTAATGGAGATTGCCCGGCAACAAGTGGCAGATGCCGGACTCGAAGACCGGATAACGACCATTGAAGGCGATTATAATGAAGTGGATTTTGGGAAAGATTACGATTTGATCTGGGCCAGCCAGACCCTGTATTACGTCAGGAATTTTGATGCCATGTTTTCTCGAATACACAACGTCTTGAATCCGGGCGGTGTGTTTGTCAGCGTTCACGAAGGCCTGACATGTGAGCGAACCCAGCCAGCAGACATTGTACTTTCCCGGTTTTCTCTTGCCCTGGAAGGCCAGGATGTTTCCTTTGAACAGGGGCAGATTGTTTCATACCTTACCAACGCTGGTTTTGCATCCATCGAAACCAGAGAAATGACGCTGCCTATGGCCGGTCCTGTGGAGTTTATCATTGCCCGTAAAGCAAGCTAAATTCATGCGCATATTTTTCCTGACAGTAGTGGTATTGGTTTTCTTTCTTGCCTGTCCTGCCCTGGCGAAAAATAAAACAAAAGGGACAAAAAAGAGGCCTATGAAAGTCCCCCTTATCGTTGGAAAACCGGGCGTTAACAGGAGACTTTTTTTGATAGCGATGGCGTTCCTTTGAGAAAAACGACCGTTGTTATAATAAGGAAATGATGTGGGCTTGATTAAGAAAAATTTGCTGTTTGCATTACTTCATATCAGTTTTTCAAGCATTACTATTTTTTTTATGATGGGGCTGCCGATGATAATCCAGATGCGCGGATTTGGAGCCTCCATTATCGGGTTGTTTCAATTGGTCGCCATTCCTACGGTGATAAAATTTTTATATTCCACGCCGGTTGACCGGATAAGATTTAAAACAAATCATTATAAAAAATGGGTTTTGATAAGCTATCTTGCTTGTGTCTTGCTTCTGACGGGTATCGGTTTTTTAGATCTGTCCTTGCATTTGGGCGTCATCTTTGCCCTTATCTTTTTAAGTGCTTTTGTTTTGTCCTTAGCGGATGTTTCTGTAAATGCCCTTTCTATCAAGGTGTTTCAAGCAAACGAAAGGCCAAGTGCCGACGGAGCAAAAACGGCCTCATTGTTTGTGTCAGGGATGTTAGGCGGCGGGATTTTTTTGATTTTATTTAACCATATTTATTACAAAAATTTTTGCCCAAAAAATGTTGCTTTTGCTTTTTACTGCGGTAAATATCCTCAGCGTGTCCATACTTTTTTGCATAGAATATTTTGAGGTTAAAAACGTTGGCGCTTTCCTTGGGGTCATCACCCTGACTTCCATCAGCGTTGCTCTGAGTTCCGGGATTTTATTTTCCATGATGATGGATTATGCAAGGGAGCCGTTACGGGCGACTGATTACGGGGTGCAATCGAGCATCTCTTCCCTGACAAGGATACTCAGTGCGGTAATTGCAGGCGTTTTAGTGGGAAGATTTGGCTATGCAAGTATGTTTTTATTTGAGATATCCGCTATGGGTCTTGTTTTTGGCATCGTATGGATATATTATGAGGAAAAATAGCCAAAATTTTTATACCGCCCGAATATAGCCCTCCATGACGCTGCGTAATGGCATAAATAAATCCACGTATTTATTCTCATACAGATAATGACAATACAGCAAAATGATAGATCCGGCTGTTACCGCCATCCTCAATCGGATGCAGAAAATTTCATTTCAACTCCTTGGAAAAAGCAGGGAAACCACTGCTGGCAACCAAACGCTTATCAGGAAGCATCCAAAGTGCGGAGCAGTCAGGGTAGGTCTCGAGCAATGACAGCCCGTCCCTGGGGCCGAGGATAAACAGGGTGGTCGCCAGTGCATCGGCGATTTCCGCAGTCGGCCCAACAACGGTGACCGCAATGCTCTTTTCTGCAGAATCCAGCAGATCCGGATCCAGAATGTGGTGTTTTCTTCTTGGTACGCCGTTTTCCTCGATCATCGTATACTGGTAATAGTCCCCGGATCCGCACACGCCCGCGTTGGTCACACGGATCACTCCCAGAACGCCGTCGCCACGCGGATCCTGGATACCGACGGTCCACACCCTGTCGCCATAGCAGTATATGTCGCCGCCCGCTTCCACCAATGCGGAAGGGATTCCTTTCCGGCGCAGGGTTTCGGCTGCGCCATCCAGCACAGTTCCCTTTGCGAGCCCTCCCAGATCCAACGCCATGCCCTTCTCGGGCAGAAAAACCGTTTGCGCGTCCCGGTCCATCCGGACCTTCCGGTAATCCACAAGGCCGGCTTTTTCTGTTTCCGCTTTTTCCTGATAGTAAAAGGGAAGCACGGTTATGGCGCCAATGGTGATGTCAAAAGCCCCATTGGCGGTTTTGCAGAAAGTCAAAGCCCTGCTGATAAGGTCAAAGGCATCGGATTCCACCCAAACCGGCTCTGTTCCGGCGGCAAGATTGATCCGTCCGACAGATCCACTGCTGCTGCGGTGTCCGAATTCGCTTTCCAGCCTGGCAATGGTATCGAAAGCAGCCCTGGAAGCGTCGTCTGCGGTTTCTGCATCAGCACCGGAGAGGGTCAGACGGACCACGTTGCCCATGGCGATACCGGCAAAATTCAGGGTGGATTCCGGAAGGTCGGCGGCCGGGTGTGTCTGGGGCTGCTGGCTGCGGGTCTGAACGCTCAAAAGAACCATGACAACGAGGCCTGCCGTCAGCGCAGGCAGCGCGGCAAAACGCCACGCCCGTGAGGTTCCCTGGCGACCCACTGCCAGGGGCAGGGTTGACGCCAGCCCGGTCAGTCCCATGACCCCCATGGATAGCGGGATCTCTCCGGCGTATTTGACCAGCAGGCCGCACAAGACCGGCCCAATCACAAATCCGGCATTGGCCGCGCCGTGAAACCGCCCCATGATCGCGCCCTGTCGTGCGCCCGAGGCAGACGCATGGGCCATGGCAGCCGGAAAAGAGACCGCCGATCCCAGCCCTGAAAAAATGCCGGTGATCAAAAAGCCGTAAGCGGTGTCCATTTTACCAGTCATTCCCAGACAGACCGCGCTCAGCGCCATCCCTGAGACGATCAGGGGCACGCGGCCGGTCCGGTCTGCCAGCCATCCGCCCAGAGGGAGGATCAGGCAGGCTGCAAGACTCGGGGTGGCAAACAAAAATCCGGTCAGCCAGGTCGGACCGCGGAGTTGTTCGGACAGCAGCACCGGATAAAAGGTGATCAGGGCGGCGGTACCGGCTGTTCGTCCGCAGATGGCCAGAAGCAGGGCCCCGTGGTGCGGCCACGGCCGCAGGGAAGTGTCTGAACGCGGATGGCCGGGACGTGTGGAAAAGCGGTGGCGCCTGGCATAAAAAATGAGGACCAGGCTCACGCCCATGCAGCCTGTCAGAAAGATGAGCACTGGCGTCAAATTGCCATGAAAGTAGAGCAGTCCGCCAAGAATGGGGCCGAAAAAAAAGGCCGCGTTGTAGAAGGCATTGCACAGGCCGAACACCTGTCCCCGCCTGTGAGCCGGAACCTGGGCGGCAATGGCGGCTGTGGCCACGGGCTTCAGTATCCCCGCAGACACGCCGAGACAGAGTTGAATGGTAAACAGGATGTCGCGGCCCAGGGAACGCCATGCGGCCATGGGCGCGAGAAAACCGATCATCGCCGCCCCCAGAAGCAGAGGAAACGGACCGATTCTGTCCGACAGCCGGCCGGCGATGGGGGCCATCACCAGCTTTGCCAGAAAATAGCCTGAAAACGCCGCTCCCAAAAACAGGCCGGATTCCCTGGTGTCCAGAAGGCGCAAGGGGATGGCAAAGGCGAAAACACCCATGCCGAGCGTTGAAATGAACACGGCGGCAGTCAGACTGGAGATCAACCGCAACGTCAGATCAGCACCACCGATATACGATGGTTTCATCCGCATTCACGACCGCCGGGTTACCGGGCTTTTTCAAGGGCTCGTGCAACAGCCAGCTTGATACCGTCTGAAGACATGGACGCCCGGGCGATGCTGTCCACGGCCGTCGTCTGGCGGGCGATGATTTTACCGGGTATGTCAGCTTTGGCCTGAAGCGTTCGTTCAATCTGCTGGGCCTGCTTACCCGTCGTGGTCTGTTCATACGTAACGATGTTGATCTCAGCGATCCTGCCCCCGGTCACGGTGACCTCCACCTCGATTTTGCCGGGATGTTTCTTCCTGTCATAGCCTTTGGCTTCGCCGGTGTATGTTCCGTCTTTGTATGTAAGGGTGGCTTTCTCCAGCGCCTGGGCTACGGCGAGTTCTATCCCCACGGAAGAAGCGGAAGCCCTGGCCACACTGTCAACAGCCAGAGATTGTTTTTCGATAATCTGTGCCGGAATTTGCGTTTTGGCCTGCAGGGTGCGTTCAATCTGTTTGGTCTGTTTGCCCGTGGTTGTCTGTTCGTAGGTCAGGATGTTGATCGCTTTGATGGCATTGGCATCCACTGTGACCTCGACTTCAATTTTTCCAGGGTGATTTTTTCGACTGTAGCCGGTTGCAGACCCCGTGTATGTTCCGGGTTTGTATGTGTCCGCACAGACCCCCCCGGTAAACAGAACAAGGCTGACGACCGCAGTCAGGCTGAACACAGCGCATTTTTTCATTGGGTACCTCCGTTGGATGGGTTGTTGGCAGACGTGTACGGTTCTGTACACCTTCACTAAAGGCTTGATTATAGGAACGCAGCACCTTTTATTTCAAGACAAATAAAAAAACGGCACACGCCATCACTCCGAACATGTGCTATGCGTTTCGTTTAAGCGGCAGATGGCTGTAGCCGCTGATGGGCAATGTCACCGGATTTCAAATCGATGATCACAAACCCGGGCGCCGTCTTTTTTCCCATAACATCCCCTGGATTGAGAAGGATCGCCTCGCCCACACGTTCTTCATGGTAGGTGTGGGTATGCCCGAAAAAGACCCAGCTAAACCGGCCGGACAGGGCAAGCCCCCGAGCCACGGTTTCGTAATGGGTAAAGGCAACGGACTGTCCGCCCAGTGCCGTTTCTCCCACAAGCCCGTGAAAGGTAATCTGCGGAAACTGCGTCAGGGCCACGGTGGTGAGTTTGTGAATATCCCCGTCATTGTTGCCGAACACCGCATGCACAGGCACGTCTGCCCGGGCCAGTTCAGCCAGCATGAACGGGGCCACCAGATCACCGCAATGGATGATGGCGCCCGCACCCGCGGCTATCAGCATATCCACGGCCGCACGCAGGTGGGAGATATGATCATGACTGTCGCTCATCACAGCAAGTTTCATAGATGACCTCACATCAATGTGTACGGATCCACATCCAGGCGTACCTGCACGCCGGCACGCACTGGCAACTGCTTGTCCGGATCGAACAGCACCTGACGCGCCAGGCGGTGCAGCGCCGTGACATCCGTTGATTTCAGGAGCAGCTGCCATCTAAAATACCGGGCCACCCGTACCAGGGCGGCCTCGATGGGCCCCATGATCCGGACTGCCGCCAGGGACTTGTCTGCCGCCTGGATGGCTCGGGCATACGCCCCGAGTTCACGGGCCCGAGCAGCGGTATGCGCGCTGTTTTTTCCCGTGATCTGGAACTGGAGAATCCGTGCATAAGGCGGATATTCCAGCACCTGCCGCTGACGGGCCTCCTGATCATAGAACGCATGAAAATCCTGGCGCGTGGCCGTTTCAATGCAAAAGTGCTCGGGCAGCTGGGTCTGCATGAGCACCCGGCCGGGACGGGCGCCGCGACCGGCCCGGCCCGCCACCTGGGCAAGAATCTGGAAGGTCCGCTCGCCGGCCCGAAAATCGGGAATATGCAGGGCCATGTCTGCAGACAGGATTCCCACCAGGGTGATATTGGGGAAATCATGGCCCTTGGCCACCATCTGGGTGCCGACCAGGATGTCAATGGTCTGGTTGCGCAGGGCTTTGAGCATCCGGATCAGCTCACCTTTGCGCACCGTCGTATCCTGATCCATGCGTGCGATGCGGGCATGGGGAAAGACCGCCTCCAGGGCGGCTGCCACCTTTTCCGTGCCCAGACCCAGGGCCTTGATATGGCTCGATCCGCAAGTGGCGCAGCAGGTTTTGACAGAACGGGTGAACCCGCACATATGGCATTTATAGGCATGGATCGACTTGTGAAGGGTCAGGGTGATATCGCAGTGCTCACACCGAAGGGCTTCGCCGCAGTCATTGCAGACCGGCCAGTTGGCATAACCGCGTCGGTTGAGAAAAATCAGGCTCTGCTCCCCCCGCTTCAGGGTCTGGTCAATGGCCTGAATCAAGGGCGGCGTGATGAACCGGCCCATGCCCGGTGCATCTTTGAATTGGTTGAGATCGATGACCTGGGTCTCGGGCAGTGCCTGCCGGTTGACCCGGCGGGTCAACTGCACTTTCCTAAATTTTCCGGTTTCCGCGTTCCAGGCGGTCTCAAGCGAGGGCGTGGCGGATCCCAATACCACGGTGGCGTTTTCCAGCCGACCCCGCACCGATGCCAGGTCCCGGGCATTGTACCGAAATCCGGCATCCTGCTTGTAGGATCCGTCATGCTCTTCATCGACCACGATCAGGCCCACACGGGCGAGCGGTGCAAAAATGGCAGACCGCGCACCAATGACAACCGGTGCCTCGTTCCGGGCGATGCGCATCCACTGGTCGTATTTTTCACCGGTGGAGAGCCCGCTGTGCAGCACCGCTACCTGTTCTCCAAACCGGGCTCTGAATCGCCGCTCGGTCTGGGTGATCAGGGCGATCTCCGGCACCAGCACCAGGGCTGTCCGCCCGGATGCCATTGTCCGGTCCACCAGATCAAGGTACACTTCGGTCTTTCCGCTACCCGTCACCCCTTCGAGCAGAAAGGTTGAAAAATCACCGGAAGCAAGTGACGCGCCCAGGGTTTCCACGCAGGCAGCCTGCTCATCGGTGAGTGGCGGGGCCTGGTCCGGGGTGATGGCGTCGCCCAGGGGATCCCGGTAGACCACGCGTTCCCGGATGGTCACATACCCGCCGGTTTCCAGATCCCGCACCATGGCAGCGGCGGTGGCGGCCACCGGCTTTAACGCGCTCAGAGGAACCTCACCGGCAGTGCGCACCGCTTCCACGATGGCCCGCCGTTTTTCTGTAAGTCCGTCCAGAGAGCCGCCGGGATCTCCGGCGCAGACCAGGATTTCGGTCCGATGTTTTGTCTGTCCACCTTTCAGTTTCACCTCAAGGGAAACCCACCCTTTTTTCTCCAGAGTGTGCAGGGTGGCCAGGGGAATGTCGCGGGACAGGGTTTTCGAGAGTTTCCGCACCGAAACCGGACGGGGGTCTGCCTGAAGCATCGTCATCACGGCCTGCTGAACCGGCGGAAGGTCTTCAGTAAAAACGGTTTCACCCGCTGGCGCAAGGGAGACCATCCGCTGATCCGCCAGATTCAAACCGTTAGGGAGGGCCCCGGCAATCACCTCGCCAATGGGGTGGATATAATAATCGGCAGCCCATCGAAGAAACGGAACCATGTCTGCCGTGAACAGCGGGGTCTGGTCCAGGATATCGATGATGGGCTTGGGCGTCACCCCGTCTGAGGGCGCGGCCGGCCCCAGCAGATACCCGGTGATCCGGCGGTTGCCAAAGGGCACCAGCACCCGTTTCCCGATAGCCGCCATGCTGGCAAGGGCAGGCGGCAGCTGGTAGGTGAAGGTGCGAAACAGGGGGAGGGGGACCGCCACATCCACACAGGCATCAGGAGTCATGATCCGCCGCCTGTTCGATCAATGCCTTCAGCTGGTCCCGTGTATTGCGTGACGGGTCATCCACCACCGTATCCAGGAGCTGTTTCAATATCCGGCCCACTGCCGGACCGGGTCTCAGGTTCAAGATCTGCATCACATCCGCACCGCTCACGGCAAGGTCCTTTGTGGTCAGGGCCGGGGAGGGGCCGGAAGCCGGGTACAGCACCGCCCGAATGCGGCGCACCATGCCCCGGATCTCATCCAGGCTGCGGGCTGTTTTTTTCAGATTGGCCCGGCGGTCGGCAATCCGGATCCGCACAAAGTCCCGCCAGTCCACATCTGCATCTTTCAGGGCTTTCAGCAACCGCCCTACGGCCCGGTCTGTTGTGTTTTCATTCAGGGGTCGCATATGGGTATGGATGAGCCCGATCACATACCGCTGATCTGCCTGGCTGAACCGGAGCCGGGAGAGGTCGGCTTCTGCGGCGCGGGTCTGTTTTTCATGGCCATTGAAGGTCACCCGGCCGTCTTCCACCTTCCGTGCAGCGGGTTTGCCCGTGTCATGCAGCAGAGCTGCCAGGCGGAGGCGCGGGTATTTCGCGGACACGGCATCGGCTGCCAGAACCGCGTGTTCAAACAGGGTTTCCGCATGATAAGGGCCGCCATCTATGCCCCGACAGGCATCCAGACACGGAAACACAACAGAAAGGATATCCAAATCGGCGAGCAGCCGAAAAAAATCGCCGGGTTTCGGCCCGGCCAGGGCCTTTTCCACTTCCGCGCGCAAACGCTCGGCAGCGACCTCGGCCACGGCATACCGGTTCCGGCAAATGGCATCCACCGCAGAACCGGCAAGCTGCCCCCTGATCCGCACGGCAAACCGGCAGGCTCGGAGCATGCGGCAAGGGTCTTCCGCGATCCTTTCATCGGCGGATCCCGTGAACCGAATGATCCGAGCCCGGACATCTGCCTGTCCGCCAAAGGGGTCGGTGATCAGGCCGGAAACCGGATCCATGGCCATGCTGTTCACAGTGAGATCCCGCCGGGCCAGATCGTTCACCAACCCTCCGGCCACGGCCTCGGTGTTTGACCGGCTCCGGAAGGTGGCCACTTCCACATGATCGACCATGCAGACCGGAAAAGCGGCACCGGCCAGGGTCACCTTCCGGTCTGGAAACAGCTGACACACCCTGTCTGGCAGGGCATCGGTGACAATATCATAATCTGACGGCGTTACGCCCAGCACGGTATCCCGCACGCATCCCCCCACCAGAAAAGCGTCATGCCCCTGGTCCCGAAGTCGGGTGAGAATCCGGGTCACCCTGTCTGGAAGCACTGTCAACGGTTAGTCCCCGGCCTGCACCTGAGCGGTAGCAGCGGCCGTGATCCAGGCCCGCATCCGGGGCACGATATCCCGTCCCCAGTCGTCCTTGACGCGGAGATCCAGAAACCGCGCATACAGGGCATCCACAAAGGTGAAAACCCGTTCATACAGATAGACTTTTTCCAGAATGGCCCCTTCCACATCTGACTTGTTTTCAAGGGCCTCGGTGGGCGGCGCCTTGACGCTGGAAAAGTTCAGGCTCTCCCCCTTGATACTGAACCGCCACTCATGATCGCCGGAACTGTAGACCAGGTTCATCTCGGTCACCATGGCGCCTTTTCCAAGGGCCATCATCCCTTCTTCGAGTCCTGCGTCATCCCCTTTGATGGTGATGGTCTCGATGGCATCATCGTTCAGGGTCCGTTCCAGGACCACCCGGTTCCCGATATGCAGATCACCCAGCTCCGGATCCGCATCTGTGAGCAGGGCCGGGTCTGTTTCCATCACAAACCAGAGCCAGGTGAGAAACTCGTTTCCGAGGTACTGATATTTATTATATGCAACACTGATATCCAGCATACCTGTTTTCCTTCATTTTTTTAAAACCATCAAACCAGCCGCGTTGGCGGCGTCTGCAGCAGTTTATCGAGCAGTGCCGATTCTTTTTCAAACCGTTTCACGGCCAGGGTATACGGAAACGCCCGCACCAGACTGAGTTTAAACGACTTGGTGAACAGGGTCTCCAGCTCTTCGTTGGCGGCTTTCTGGGTGGAAAAGAACCAGAGCCAGCCGGCCTGGGTATGCCAGATCAGCTCATGGACATGGGGCGTGGCCGGGATTTTGAGGCAGAGCTGATGGATCACCGCTTCCCGGAGGGCTTTTTTTTCCGCCTTGGAAAGCTGTTCCCGACCGGAATCCGCCAGCCGGCGCGCGCATTCCATGGCAAATCGCTTCTGGACCACCTTCGCCGGAATCGCCTTTTTATCGATACGCAGGGCAAAGACCAGGCAGTCGCCAACCTTGTAGGTGTCCCCTTCAAACAAGGGCTCGAACGGCGTCTCCCGGGAGGTCCAGCCCACGGCCATGTCCGCTGGTTCATTGTCAATATCTTCAATGGCGTTTTGCCGCAGGCCGGCTTCCACGCGCTCGAAAAAATCCGATTCAAGAGTCCCCTCCACCCGGTACCGGGAAATGGATACGGTTGCGGACAAAATTCCCATATGCGTTTGCTCCATCTGATGATATGTATCTGAAAAACAGCCGTAACCCGGCAGGCCGCCGGCGGCATGCATGCAAAAAGCTACAGCACGACGTGTCAGCTTGCGTGAAACAGTAACCCGATTGCCACCGGGCTTCAAGGGGATTTTTCCTGCCCGGTCAACCGTTTTTTGGGAACCTGTCTGTATGGAATTCATCGCTGATCTGCATATCCACTCCCGGTACTCCCGTGCCACGGCCAAATCCGCGGAACTGCCCAACCTGTATATGGCAGCCGCTGTCAAAGGAATCCATGTACTGGCCACGGGCGATTTCACCCACCCGGCCTGGTTCGACCACTTGTCCGACTATCTGGTTCCCGCAGAACCGGGACTGTTCAGGCTCCGTGAGGATGTGGCAAGGACCTGTGACAAACAGATTCCCCCCTCCTGCCGTATTCCGGTCCGGTTCATGCTCACTACGGAAATCAGCAATATTTATAAAAAAGACGGCCGCACCCGGAAAAATCACAACCTGGTCTTTTTCCCGGACTTGGCATCCGTGAAAGCCTTTAACGACAGGCTGGAAACCATCGGCAACATCCATTCCGACGGCCGCCCCATTCTGGGCCTGGATGCCCGCGATCTTCTGGAGATCACCCTTGAGACAAACGACCAGGGATTTCTGGTGCCGGCCCACATCTGGACCCCCTGGTTTTCACTGCTGGGCTCCAAATCCGGGTTTGACTCCATCGAGGCCTGCTTCGGCGATCTTTCCTCCCATATTTTTGCCGCGGAAACCGGTCTGTCCTCGGATCCGGCCATGAACCGCCGGGTTTCCTTCCTGGACAACATCACCCTGATCTCCAATTCCGATGCCCATTCCCCTGCTAAACTAGGCCGGGAAGTCAATTTCTTTGATACAGAACTGTCCTATTTTGCCATCAAAGACGCCATGGAAACCGGCGACCCGGCTAAATTCAAGGGAACCATGGAATTTTATCCTGAAGAAGGGAAATATCACATGGACGGCCACCGGAGCTGCGGAATCCGGTTCACACCCGAAGAAAGCCGGAACGCTGGCGGCATCTGCCCGGTCTGCGGCAAGCCCCTGACCCTGGGGGTGCTCTACCGGGTGGAAACGTTGGCGGACCGGCCCGCGTCCCATAAACTGCCGGAAAAGGGTCCCGGTTTTGTCAGCCGGATCCCCTTAGATGAAGTGTTAGGAGAGCTCTTCAATGTGGGGGCCGGGTCCAAGACCGTTCAGTCAACCCGGGAACGCCTGATTACCACCCTAGGCCCGGAACTGGCGATTTTAAACCACCTGCCCGTGGATGAAATCGGAAAAACCGGACATCCCCTGCTCGGAGAAGCCATTTCCCGCATGCGGGAGAACCGGGTGATCCTTTCCGGCGGATATGACGGCGCGTATGGCCGGATCACCGTGTTTGATCCCGAGGAGCGGGAGACGCTCATGGGTCAGCAGTCGCTCTTTACCGTTGCAGGGATGGCGGTAAAACCACGGAAGTCCCGGAAAAAAAAGCCGCCTGAAACGAAAATCGTCCCTCCAGAACCCCGTATCGAGCCACTGCCTGAGGAGAATCCAGAGCAGGCGGCAGCCCTGGCGCACACCGGCAGTCCCCTGATTATTTCAGCTGGTCCAGGCACAGGAAAAACCTATACCCTCACCCATAAAATTGCCAGAGCCGTCACCGATACCGGCATTGATCCGGCCCGGATACTGGCCATTACCTTTACCAACAAGGCGGCCCGGGAAATGGAAGCCCGCCTCCGCACCTTGCTGGGTGACGGGCGTCCCTTGCCCCGCACCACGACCTTTCATGCCTTTGCCCTGGACCTGCTTACGCGGGACGATCTCTTCCGCCCTCTGGAACTGGTGGATCCGCCGGACACCGTCCCCTTGATGGACGCGGCCATGCGGGCGGCCCATGTAACGTCCACCGCATCGGCACGGGATGCCTGTCTCCGGCAGATGGCCGCCTGCCGTCAGCAGCTGATCTTTCCTGATGCGATGGAAGGGATTGACGACCCTGACTTTTCCGCTGTTTATGCGGCCTATGATAGGCTCTTGACTACGTGGAACCTGGTGGATTTCGATGCCCTCATTCCCCGGCTGATACTGAAAATGGAAGCAGACCCCACGTATCTCAGAACCCTGCAAAACCGCTATACCCACCTGTTTGTCGATGAATACCAAGATCTCAACTATTGCCAGTATCGTCTGATCCGCCTCATGGCAGCGCATACGCCGCACCTCACGGTGATCGGGGATCCGGATCAAGCCATCTACCGATTCCGCGGTGCGGATGAGAAATTTTTCACCGCCTTTAAAACCGATTATCCGGACGCCGCTGAAATCCGCCTTTCACGGAACTACCGCTCCACCGAGCCCATCCTGCGTGCAGCCTGCGGATTGATGGATAAACCTGAGGCGACACTCTATTCCGGAATCTTCCAGGGGCCGCCTCCGGAATGGCTGATCGCCCCTTCCGAGGCTGCAGAAGCCGTGGCCATCGGCCGGCGTATCGAGGCCCTGATGGGCGGAAAAGACTTTCAGTTCAGTGATTTTGGAGAGCAGACCGGGCTGCCGGCCTCCGAAGACCGGGCGTTTGCCGATTTTGCGGTCCTGTTCCGCACCCATGCTCAGGGGGAACGCATTTATACGGCGCTCTCCACAGCCGGTATCCCCTGCCAGTTAGCTTCCCGCGCTGCCCTCACCGATCTTTCGGTCATCCGGGATATACTGGCACACATCAAACTGTCTGCCGGACAGGTGTCGATTCTGGATCAGGACCGGCTGGCCCGGTTGTACGGCAAACGCTCAGATGCAAAAGGCCCCCTTCGCTCACCGGACGCCGCCTTCTTCAGTTCGTCCGCCCCTTGGATGCAGGCGGTTTCCGGATGGGAGAAACTGACAGCCGGGGACAGAGTCGCTGCCGCTGTCCGGTTGCCGGCCATCGCTGCCGCCCTTGCCGCGTCACCGGCCGCAGCAGCCGCCGCACGCCAGTTGAAAGATCTTGCAGACGGATGGGGGGCGGATCTGTCCGCTGCGGTAAGCGCCCTGACCCTGGGCCTGGATGCGGACACCGTGGATCCCCGGGCCGAGAAGGTCTCCCTCCTGACCCTGCATGCAGCCAAGGGTCTGGAATTTCCCGTGGTCTTCATGGCCGGATGCGATGACGGGTATCTGCCCCTGACCCGGCCGGGAAAACCGGCTGCAGATATAGATGAAGAAAAGCGGCTGTTTTATGTGGGCATGACCCGGGCAAAAGAGCGGCTCTACCTGACAAGGGCTGCAAAACGGACCGTCTATGGCCGGGAACGGGAAACGGCCCCGTCCCCGTTTCTTTCAGCCATTCCGCCGGATCTGCTCGCTGCTGGCCTGACGGAAAAGCGGTCCGGTCAACCGAAACGGAAAGGGCCTCAGCAATTAGAGCTGTTTTCTTAAAGTTTCAAGTAGCTATTGATTTTTGATCGAACCAAAATGATACTAATTTTTTTGTGTAACCCTGGATAAAAAAGAGATGTCGATCTTTTCCCGAAACCGCCATACGCCTTCCCAGCGATCTCAACAGCTATCCCTGCCCGGGCTCATCATCCTGCTCATCATCCTGCTGTTTGCCGAACGTTCAATTGCCGACATCTATAAATATGTGGATGAGAACGGCGTGCTCCACTTCTCCACCTCACAAGATACGGCAAAACACCAGCTCTATATCCGTGAAAAGCCAAACGTCAAAAAGCGGAATAAGGCAACAAACAAATATGACAAAGTGATTTGGGAAGCATCCAAGAAATACGGGGTGTCGTTTCCCCTGATCAAGGCCATCATCCGGACCGAGTCAAATTTCAATCCCTGGGCAATCTCTGAAAAGGGCGCCAAAGGACTGATGCAGATCATGCCCCAGAATTTCGACCGCCTCAACATTTCAGACCCGTTCAATCCGCGGCAGAACATCATGGGCGGGACAAAATACTTCAAACAGATGCTCAACCGGTTTCACGGGCGCCTGCCCCTGGCCCTGGCCGCCTACAACGCCGGCCCGTCTGTCGTATCCAGATACCAGGGCATCCCGCCCTATCCGGAAACCAGGCGATATGTAAAAAAAGTGATGGCCCACTACAACCGATACAAGGTGCGTGCGTAAAAAACCTACCAGCCCAGGGACAGCTGGCACACATATCGCCGATTGTCCCACTTAACGGCATCGGTCCCCACTTCTTCCGCATAGGTGGCCACTTCCAACCGAATCAACCTGAAACTGAGGGTGACACCCGCAGTGAAATAGCCCTGATTCAATCCCATGCGCACAGAGGCAACAGCTGGCAAATGGGCTTCCACGCCCAGGTGAAGTTTTTTCTCGACATCATCATCCGGACTCACCTCGTTCGTGATATCCATGAGATCTGCGGCCACAATCACCCCTAATCCCATGAGCTCCGTATGAAGGCCCGCACCCAAATTTACCTGCGTTTTCAGATCCGGGGCATCCCCGAAATCCAGCTCCGGAAAATGCTGCACGGCCACTGCCAGGGTAAGATCGGTCAGGGGAACCAGGGATTTCGTATACATGACCCCGAAATCCGTGGTCACGCCGCTTCCGGAAACGGTATCGTCCGCTAACCGATCCTCGAAATCGTCTGCGGAAATATCCGTGGCCGTATAGACCGCCTGCAGGTGCTCCCGGGCCAGGAGTTTCAACGCCCAGCCTGCTTTCAGCCCAGTGAACGGCAGTTTCCAGCCCATCCCTCCCATCAGGCCGTAATCAGTTACCCTGTCCACATACAGCTCCGGCCACACCGGATTCCAGACATCCGCTTCCAGACGAAACTGCCCCAGCACACCGACCATGGCCCCGACATCCGCCACATTGAACGCTGCATGGGGAAAGAGTCGGCATCTAATGTACTGGTACTCCCCCACATAATCTCGCATCAGATCCGCAGTTTCTTCGGTGCTGTTAAAATCCACGTCAGCGGCATCCCCAATCAGATCCAGAGAATCGGAACCGATATCGATCAGGGGGTTGAAGATGGAAACGGCCACAAAATCCTGGCCCGCCAGACCGGCAGGATTGTAAAATATGGCCGATTCATCATCTGCCACAGCCGTGAACGCGCCACCCATCCCCAGGGCCCGCACCCCGCAGCTGTATCGGGGAAACGGCGCCGCTGCCGCAGTCACACACCAGATCCCGAGGATACAGATACAAATTGCCATATGTCGTTTTTTCAACGGCTGTCTTCCATCTTTCACAGACGGTCAGTTCTCGTATCGGGCAACCATCTCCTGCAGGAAGGGCTGCAACGATGCCCGAATCTCTTCTCGGGCCATTGAAAAAGCAAGGTTGGCCATCTGAAATCCGGCCTTGTCACCGCAGTCGAAACGGGTACCGTTAAACCGGTACCCGAAAATGGGCTGGGCCTGCAGCAGCTTTGCCATGGCGTCGGTCAGCTGAATCTCACCACCCGCACCCACCCGGCCCTGGCCCAGGATGTCAAAAATCGCCGGTGTAAGAATATACCGGCCGATAATGGCCAGATTGGAGGGGGCTTTTTCCGGTGCCGGTTTTTCCACCAGGCTTCGGGTCACCACTACCTGGTCCTCAATATCCTCACCATCGAGAATCCCGTAACTGCCCGTGCGTGAGGGGTCGACTTCCATGACAGCCACCACCGACCCCCGCAGCCGGTCGAAACGTTGAATCATCTGACCCAGCACCGGTTCATCGGACAGGATCAGGTCGTCGGCCAGCATGACTGCAAACGGTTCATCTCCCACCACATCTTTGGCGCACCAGATGGCATGGCCCAGGCCCAGAGGTTCCTGCTGACGGGTATAGACAATCGTGCCGTTTTTCGGCAGCGTGGCTTCCAGTTCTTTCAGTAAGTCTTCTTTTCCCCGAGCGTGCAGGGTCGACTCCAGCTCGTAGGACCGGTCAAAATGATTGGTCAGCGCCCCTTTTCCCCGGCCGGTGACAAAAATAATCTGCTCAATCCCCGATGCGCGGGCTTCTTCCACCGCATACTGGATCAGCGGTTTGTCCACCACCGGCAGCATTTCCTTGGGCAGGGCTTTGGTGACCGGCAGAAAACGGGTTCCCAGCCCGGCAACCGGGAAAACAGCTTTCCGGATTCGCATAGCAGCTCCTGATGTCATCGTCGTTTGCATATCAAGAGATCGGCACGATCCATCCGAACGGGTCTTCGGCCCTGCCGTACTGAATATCGGTGATGGCGTTGAAAAACCGCATAGAAAGCGCTCCGGCACCACCGTCTCCGATGGAAATCTCCCGGCCTTTCACCATCATGGTTCCCACCGGCGAAATCACCGCTGCGGTACCCGCGCCAAACACCTCTTTGAGGTCCCCTTTTTCATGGGCCGCCACCAGCTCATCTACGGAAATCCGCCGCTCTTCCACAGACAGCCCCCAGGATCTGGCAAGGGTCAGCACCGTATCCCGGGTAATTCCCTGAAGGATGCTCCCGGTCAGCATCGGCGTCACCAGGGTATCCCCCAGCACAAAAAAGATGTTCATGGACCCGACCTCTTCCACGTAGGTCTTTTCCACCCCGTCGAGCCACAGCACCTGGGTGTACCCCTTTTTGGCCGCCACTTCACTGGCGTACAAGCTGGCGGCATAGTTACCGGCGGTCTTGGCTTCACCCACCCCTCCGGGCACCGCGCGCACGAAATCCTTTGTCACCCAGATCTTCACCGGATTGAATCCTTCGGCATAATACGCTCCCACCGGACAGAGGATGATGAAAAACCGGTAGGTATTCGAGGCACGAACGCCGAGGAACGCGTCTGTCGCAATGATGGTCGGCCGGATGTAGAGGGCGGTGCCCTGGGTGGACGGCACCCAGTCCGACTCTATGCGGATCAGCTCCGTGAGCGCGGAAAAGGCCGCATCTTCGTCAAAGGCGGGAATACACATTCGCTCGGCAGACCGGTTGAAACGGGCCAGATTGTCTTTTGGCCGAAACAGCTGGATGCCGCCGTCTTCCCGGCGAAAGGCTTTCAATCCCTCAAAGATGGCCTGGCCGTAATGAAACACCATGGTGGACGGATCCAGCTGAAACGGCGCGTAGGGTTCGATGCGGGGGTCGTGCCAGCCCGCCTCCGGGGTGTAATCCATGTTGAACATATGATCGGTGAACGCGGTACCAAAGGTCAGCGCATCATCTGCCGGCCGGGTTTTCAAGGTCTCTGCTCTGTGTACGGATAACTGCATCTTCCATCCCTTCCCTCCGGCTGCTTATGCCGCTTTGCTTTGACGGGCCGCACCCGGATCCATTTAAAGAAATTGCAAAATTTTATTATTTTGGATAAATCTCACTTACAAATCAAGTCCTGTTGACAAATCACCAACCAGACAATATCATTCATTTTTTCTGAAACCCATTGCCTGCGTTCAGGCAGTAAGGAGAGATACATGTCTGATACCGATACCCTCCCGAAAAATTATGTCGATCCCGTCCGGCTCGGACCTGACAGCGCGTTCACCTTCCGCTGCCACAAGGGCGTTCCCTGCTTCACCGACTGCTGCAGAAAAATCCATATTGTCCTTACCCCCTATGACATCATCCGGTTGAAAAACCGGCTGGGGATGACCTCCGAAGAGTTTCTCGCCCAATATACCACGCCAGAGCTCCTCGAAAAAACAGACCTGCCGGTGGTCACCCTGAAACTGCTGGATGATGCGCGCAAGTCCTGTCCCTTTGTCAGGGATGGAGAAGGCTGTACCGTATACGAAGACCGGCCCACCACCTGCCGGTACTATCCTGCCGGTGTCGGCACCCTGGAACAGATAGACGGTGCGGACGGAGACGAGTTCTACTTTCTCATCAAGGAGCCTCGGTGCAAAGGGTTTAACGAAGACACCGACTGGACGGTCGCGGAATGGCGCCGGGATCAGGGGGTGGATATCCACGACGAAATCAACGCCATCTGGACGGATATTCTGGTCCGGAAACGTTCCTGGCCGCCCAATGCACAACTTTCCGAACAGGCCAAGAAGATGTTCTTCACTGCCAGTTACAACATCGATAAATTCAAACTCTTTGTATCCACCACATCCTTTCTGCAGCTCTACGGTATCGACGATGCCACAGTCAAAGCCATCCGGGAAGATGAAGTGGAACTGATGAAATTCGGCCTGCGCTGGCTCAAGTGGGTCATGTTCAAAATCGGTGACTTTACCATCAACCCAGAAGCGGCCAGGGCCCGCCAGGAAATTCGGGAAGCGGACAGGGCCGAATAACCCCTTTTCTGCCAGATGCATGCACGTTCCCTTTACAACCGGTAAGGGGGCGCGCTTTCAGTTCAGCGGCGAACGCATCAGATGGAATCAGGCATAATCGGCGTAGACCAGCGCGTCTGTTCCCTTGGGATCGAACAGCCGCGATTCCACATCCACATCGAAAAAAGCACCCACTGGCGCCAGAATTTCCGGATGTTTCTTCCAGACGGTGCGCGCTGCGGCCAGCACTACCTCAAGCCCTGCAGGAGTCATGCGGCCCACAGGCCTCCGGCAGGGGCCGGACGGCATGCCGAGGATCTGCATCAATGTTTTTAATGCCAGCGGATTCCGCGCCCGGCAGGTGACGTCTCCGTGAGGTGTGGTTTCTGTTGTGGTCACAGTCACCAAGTCAAACAGGGGCGCCATAGCATCCCGGATCGCAGCTGCGCCGTCCAGATCCCCGTCAGCCAGTTTTTTCACCATGGCTGTCACCGGACCCGGCGCCACGTTCGACCAGACGGAAATCACGCCGGCAGCCTTGATGCCTGCATCTGTCATCATGGTGTAGGTCAGACCGTCATCTCCGGAAAGAATGAAGAAATCATCACCGCACACCTTTCGAGTGCGGCGCATGTTGTCCAGATTCCCCGTGGCTTCCTTAACCGTGCGCACATTGGCAAAGCTGTTTTTTAAAATCGCCAGGTCTTCCGGAAACATCTGGGCGCCGGTACGGCCGGGGATGATGTAGGGAATGATGTCCACATCCGTGAACGCACGGGCCACCGGCTCGATGTATTCCTTGCGGATCTCAAGAGAACTTGGACCGTTGTAATACGGGTCGACCAGCAGGACGGCATCCGCGCCGGCTTTGACCGCATGTTCGGTAGCATTCAAGGCTTCTGCGGTGTTGTTGCTCCCGGCGCCTGCCACGCAAAGGCATTTCCCCCGCGTACGCCCGGCGACGGTATCGACCACCCGAATATGCTCCTCCCATGCCAGGGTCGGGCTCTCACCGGTCGTCCCCACTGCGAGGATTGCTGTAATGCCGTTTTGAACCTGAAAGTCGACCAGACGATTCAGCCCTTCATAGTCGACAGCGCCGTCCTTGAACGGCGTAACCAGTGCCGTGCAACTCCCGTGGAACATACTTCCCCCTTTATCGCTTCGCCTTATCAGATTTTTTTCGATCAACGTGTTCCATTATAGTGTTTCATACGCATACCACAAACCCGGCTGTTTTGACAAGCGATTCAGCCCCGACTCCGCAATTGGCGCCCGAAAACCGGGTGCCACAGAACCTTGACAAGGATCGGATGCGGCATTAGTTTATGACACTTTTTCATGCATTGGCATGAGGAAAAACGTTTTTACAGAAGACCTCTGCAGGCCCTCGCCTGTATGAACAGATTAAGGATACATCATGGTTCAGGCTCAGAACGCACAGGAATATATCAACCGCCTCCGCGGACAACTGACATCTAACCCCAACTGCGGCACCACCCACTTCAACCTCGGTGTCGCGCTCATGGGACTGCAGCAGTATGACGAAGCAGAAAAAGCCTTCTTCGAGGCCATTGATTGCAGTCCGTCCCTGGCCGAAGCCTATGTCCAGCTCGGCGGCATCTGCCTGCATCGCAACGATGTGGAGGGCTGTCTCTCCTTCAACCAGCGCGCCACCAAGGCCCGGGCCGGTTTTTCCATCGGTTTTGGCAACATTGGCTTTCTGGAGCTTCAGCGGGGCAACGTGGAGCCGGCCATCAAGGCCCTCCAGAAGGCCATCTCGTTCAACTCCAAATTTGTACAGGCCTACACCACACTGGGATCCGCCTACCTGATGCAGGGGCTGGTCGATGAAGCGATTGCCGCACATAAAAAAGCCCTCTCCATCGAGCCGGATTTCCCCATTGCCTACAACAATCTGGCCATTGCGCTGCTGGAAAAAGGCGACACCGCCGGTGCTGTCGAAAGCTTTGACAAGGCCGTTTCCCTAGGATATGCACCCGAACCCGGCCTTGCGTCTGAAATCGACGCTGTGCGCACGGCATAACCTCGGCTCCTTTCGCTTTCAGCACACAGCGGATGAAAGCAAATGTGCTTTTTGGCACCGGAGAAGGCAATGCAAGGCACCGCGCATCCCCTATTTGAATACCGCATTGCCGGACACCCGGACGTGCTTTTACCCGGTAATCCGCTTCTAAAAAAGCAGCTTCCGGCAGACCGCCATGCCGGTGCAGCCAGCACTGCCCCGGTCACCCTTGCCGCCTATTTTTCTGCGATCCATGCCTTTCTCGCCCCACGAATCTCTCTGTTGCAACCTGACAAGGCATCACCCGTGCGGATTGTCATGGTCAAACATGGCGCCTTTTATCATCCAGCCTATATTGAAGTGAAAAAAAACGGCATCTGGCAGCGCAGCCACGGAGTCAACGTGGCTGTCTCTCCCCAGGGCTGCGAGATCATGGCGCGGGAATTTTCCCTGCTTTCCGCGTTTCAGGATCGGTGTTCACACACCCCCCACGTCTTTGACATGGACACGGTCAAAACACCCGACGGCACTGACATTGCCCTGTTTCTCGTGGAATGGCTCGCAGATCACCATGAATTTCACCTCACCGATGCCGGCCCTGAAAACGACACCTTTGTGGTCTGGACACCTGAGGGCGACCGGTTCCTGTCAGCTCCGGACATCCGCATGGCCGTTTACCACCAGACGGCAGAGATTCTCACAGACCTTTACGACCCCCGCACCACCGCCCATGTATTCCCCTGGCACCATGCGGCCGGGGACTTTGTCCTCGCACATACCGGTGACCAGGTGGATGTCAGGCTGATTTCCGTCCGTCAGTACGCACCCATGATCACCCCCCCGCCCGGGGATGATCTCCTCCTGCAGCTGGAGGCCATGTGGCTGTTCCTCATCCAGATGTCCATCCGCATGCGACTGGACCGCATTGATGGTATCGGGGACGTGGCATGGGCCGATACGGCTGCTGTAACCGGCACCGTACGCGGCTGGGAAGCGGCCCTGAACCGGTATCCGATCCACCCGGAAGCTGGCGTTCCCCCCGGAGATCTGATCCGTCCCTATATCCACACCCGCTCCGATGACGATTGGGCCGAGGCTGCCCGGCGCTTCGTTCAGACCACGCCGGAGGCCGCCCCCGAGCATCCGGTCATCAAAAAGCACCTTTCCGCCCATATTTTCTGTCTCCGCGAAACGCTTGCCTGATGCCCGCTCTTGGTGTCTTTACCTGCCCGACCCACAATATACTGAGGAGAACGGGTTCATTTATCAACGGCAGCAGATTCTTCATTTCCTTTCAAAGCCTTAACCATCCGCTCCGAGCGCCTTTTTGATTGACATGCATCCGCATTAATCCTATAGATATATTTTTAAAGCACCCCGTGCAGTATCAGGGTCAAATCATGGAAACATGATTATATAAGCAATTGGCGTAGTTGTCTTTTTTTCCGGCTATCAGAAAAAAAGCGAAACCTACTACCCCCCTCAGGGTACCATCACGTTAATGGAGGTAAGGCAATGGCTAAGCACGAAACACCGTTGTTGGACCAACTCGAAAGCGGTCCATGGCCGAGCTTCGTATCCGACATGAAGCAGGAAGCAGAAGTTCGCGCTAAAAACGAAGAAGGTCTTGATTTTCAGATCCCCGCAGACACCGTAGACGATCTGCTGGGCATTCTGGAACTCAGCTACAAAGACGGTCGAACCCACTGGAAGCACGGCGGTATCGTCGGTGTATTCGGTTATGGGGGTGGCGTTATCGGTCGTTACTGCGACCAGCCCGGTCTATTCCCGGGTGTTGAAGCGTTCCACACCATCCGCGTCAACCAGCCGGCGGGTAAATACTACACCACCGATTATCTGCGCCAGCTCATGGACATCTGGCAGCTGCGCGGTTCCGGTATCACCAACATGCACGGCGCTACCGGTGACGTCATCCTTCTGGGCACCACCACACCCCAGCTGGAAGAAATTTTTTACGAACTGACCCACAACATGAGTCAGGACCTTGGCGGCTCCGGTTCCAACCTGCGTACCCCGGCAGACTGTCTGGGTTCCTCGCGTTGTGAATATTGCTGCTACGACACCAACCGGATGGTTCACTTCCTGACCAATGAATTCCAGGATGAACTCCACCGCCCGGCATTCCCGTACAAGTTCAAGTTCAAACTGGACGGCTGCCCGAACTGCTGTGTTGCCTCCATCGCCCGTTCCGATATGTCCTTTATCGGTACCTGGAAAGACGACATCCGTATTGACCAGGAAGCGGTTGCCGCTTACGTCGCAGGCGAAATTCCCGTCAACGGCGGCGCCTTTGCCGGCCGCGACTGGGGTCCCTTCGACATCCAAAAAGAGATCGTCGACCTCTGCCCCACCGGCTGCATGAAGTATGAAGATGGTAAGCTCTCGATCAACAACAAAGAATGTACCCGCTGCATGCACTGCATCAACGCCATGCCGCGTGCCCTGCGTGTCGGTAAGGACACGGGCTGTTCCATCCTCGTCGGCGCCAAGGCCCCGATCATGGACGGTGCGCAGATGGGCTCCCTCCTCGTCCCCTTCATTGAAGTCAACCCGGACAATGACTACGAAGCCATCGTAGAAGTCATCGAGTCCATCTGGGATTGGTGGATGGAAGAAGGCAAGAACCGTGAACGTCTCGGCGAGCTGATCATCCGCCAGGGCTTCCAGAAAATGCTGCAGGTTACCGGTATCAAGGCAGTGCCCCAGCATGTTGAACATCCGCGGACCAACCCGTACATCTTCTGGAAAGAAGACGAAGTTCCGGGCGGCTGGGAACGTGACGTGGAAGAATACCGCAAACATCACTTACGCTAATCGCGAGGAGGCAATACAATGGCATTTATTTCCTCAGGATACAATCCCGACAAACCGATGGAAAACCGTATCACTGATATCGGTCCGCGCCACTATGAAGAATTTTATCCGCCCGTCATCAAGGAAAACAAGGGCAAGTGGCTGTATCATGAAATCCTGGAACCGGGCGTCCTTGTGCACGTTTCCGAAACCGGCGCAGAAGTTTATACCGTACGGGCCGGCGGTGCTCGCCTGATGTCCGCATCTCATATCCGTGAGATCTGTGAAATCGCTGACAAGCACTGTGATGGCTACCTGCGGTTCACCACCCGTAACAACATCGAATTCATGGTTGACACCAAGGAAAAAGCAGCGGCCCTGAAGCAGGATCTGGAAAGCCGTAAATTCCCGGGCGGCAGCTACAAATTCCCGGTTGGCGGTACCGGTGCCGGCGTTACCAACATTGTTCATACCCAGGGCTGGATGCACTGTCATACACCGGCTACCGATGCTTCCGGTACCGTCAAGGCGACCATGGACGTTCTGTTCGACGACTTCAAACAGATGCGTCTGCCGGCTCACCTGCGTGTTTCCATGGCATGTTGTCTGAATATGTGTGGTGCGGTTCACTGCTCTGACATCGCCATCCTCGGTTATCACCGAAAGCCGCCCATGCTGGACCATGAATATCTGGACAAAGTCTGTGAAATTCCGTTGGCTATCGCTGCCTGTCCGACGGCGGCCATCAAGCCGTCCAAGGTTGAAATCAACGGTGAAAAAATCAACTCTGTTGCCGTTAACCAGGAACGCTGCATGTATTGCGGTAACTGCTACACCATGTGCCCGTCCATGCCGCTGGCTGACACCGAAGGTGACGGTATCGTTCTGATGGCAGGTGGTAAGGTATCCAACCGGATCACCGCACCGAAATTCTCCAAGGTGGTTGTGGCGTTTATTCCCAATGAACCGCCCCGCTGGACAACCATGACCGATACCATCAAGCGCATGGTGGATCAGTATGCCAAAGGCGCCCACAAATACGAGCGTTTTGGTGAATGGGCAGAACGTATCGGATGGGAGCGGTTCTTTGATGTATGTGAACTGCCGTTCACCCACCACCTGATAGACGACTTCCGTGATCATGCGTATCACACCTGGCGCCAGACCACTCAGTTCAAATTCTAATTGATCTGAGCTAAACGTCCGTATTGTCGGCCGGAAGGTTCTATTCTCTGCCTTCCGGCCTTACCTGTTTTATAACTGGGAGGAATACTTTATGGCCATTAATTATGAAGAAGCAAAAAAAATCATCCTCGAACAGCTGGAAAAGAAGACCAAAACCAAGTCCAAATTTTATCTGAAAGACTTTTATGCGTTTCTGCCGGATGAAGGCCCCCGCGCTGTAAAAAAAGTGGTCAACGAGATGGTCCGGGAAGAGCTGCTCGAATACTGGTCAAGCGGCAGTACCACCATGATCGGTCTGAAAGGTCGCGGCAAGCAGGCTGCAGCTGAGCATGAAGAATAAAAATTTTCCGCTCATGACACCATCCCCTTGCATGGCCCGCCCCTATGCAGTCTGATGTGTCACCTATCGCGATTGCCCCTCCTCCCCGGGTGACCATCTCGGCACTTCGAGGAGGATCGGGCAAAACCATCCTCTCTTTAGGTCTCTCCGCCCACTGGCGCCTGTCCGGCAGCCGGGTGTCTGTTTTCAAAAAAGGACCAGATTATATTGATGCGGGCTGGCTGTCCATGGCAGCCAATGCGCCCTGCCATAATATCGACACCTTTCTGTTCTCCACCCACGTGGCGGAAAAGGTGTTCCGGCATTACAGCAAGGGGTCGGATATCTCGGTGATCGAAGGCAACCGGGGCCTGTTTGACGGCATTGATCTCACGGGAGATACCAGCACGGCTGAGATTGCAAAGCGCCTCAGGTCTCCGGTGATCCTCTGTCTGGACTGTACCAAATCCAGCCGGACCGTTGCCGCCATCCTCCTCGGGTGCCTGCACTTTGACCCGGACCTGATCATCGGCGGCGTCATTTTAAACCGCGTTGCCGGCAATCGGCATGAAAACAATATCCGCCGGAATGTGGAGCACTATTGCGGTGTACCGGTGGTGGGGGCCATCCCCAAACTCAAAGGCGATGTGTTTCCGGAACGGCATATGGGCCTGATTCCCACTGAAGAACATGCATGGGCCCACGAATCGATTGCGGCAGCCGCGGCGATTGCCCGGAAACATCTCAATATTGAAACCATCGAGGCCATTGCCCGAACCGCGGGAGATCTGACGCAGCCGACGCCGGAAGATCCCCTCTTTGACAGCCCGGTCTGCGACGCTGGGGACGCACCGGTCATCGGGGTACTCAAAGATTCGGCTTTTCAGTTCTATTATCCGGAAAATATCGAAGCCCTCACCCAGGCCGGCGCCAGGCTGGTCTTTGTCAGCCCGCTCGAAGATACCGCGCTTCCGGAGGATCTAGACGCCCTCTATATCGGCGGCGGATTCCCGGAAACCCATGCCCGGGCCCTTTCCAAAAACGACACCTTCCGCACGGCCATCCGGGCCGCCTCTAAGGCCGGCATGCCCATTTACGCAGAATGCGGGGGCCTGATCTACCTGGGCACGCAGTTGACCGTAAACGCGGAGACATGGCCCATGGCCGGAGTTTTTTCCATTGATTTCGGTATTTCCAAGAAACCCCAGGGACATGGATATACCATTGTGGAAACCGTAGCAGATACCCCGTTTCATCCAAAGGGATCTGTGATTCGCGGCCATGAATTCCGGTATTCAACGGTTGCAGACATCTCGGAACCGGAAACCGCCCTGATATACCGGATGACCCGCGGCAAAGGGATCATCCACAAAAAAGACGGCATCGTGAAACACCGCACCCTTGCCACCTACACGCATATCCACGCATTGGGAACCCCGGCGTGGGCCCCCAGCATGGTACGCGCTGCCCTCGAATACCGGGCATCCAAATCAGCGCCCCGGGCATCATGATCTTCACACCCCTTTGCATTTGAACCCTGCTCCGCCGTTATGCCTCTGCTTCAGGCGCCCTGTTTTTTTTCCCAAAAAGCCACGCACCGCAGATGCTGATTTCATAGAGCACCATGAGGGGGCAGGCCAGCATAACCTGACTGACGATATCCGGCGGTGTCAGGATTGCGCCGAAAATAAAAAACAGCAGGATTGCATATTTCCGATTCCGATTTAAAAAACCCACCGACACCACCCCCATCCGCGCCAGTCCCGTGATGAACAGGGGCAATTCAAACACGAACCCAAAGGCAAGCAGCATTTTTGAAGCAAATCCCAGGTATTCTTTCATGGACGGAAGGGCCTGAATAGACGGATTGGCAAAACTGAGAAAAAAAGAAAACCCGAAAGGAAAGACCACAAAGTAGCCGAACAAGGCCCCGCCGAGAAAAAAGAAGACAGACAGCACGATAATCGGCATCAGAAACTTTTTTTCCTGTTTGTAGAGCCCCGGTGCCACGAACATCCAGAGCTGATACAGAATCACAGGAGACGCCAGTAGCAGTCCCGACAAAAACGCCACTTTAAGATAGGTAAAAAAGGCTTCAGGCAGACCGGTGAAGATGATCCGGTCTCCGTAGGGGAGGGCATCTCGCAAAGGCTGCATCAGATAGTCGAACAGCTGTTCCTTAAACGCATAGGACACCGCAAACCCGATGCCCACGGCAATGAAACACTTGATGATGCGGGAACGAAGTTCTTCCAAGTGCGCAGTCAGGGGAGCCTTCTGATCATCTGTCATACCAGCGCCACTCACGGATTAGTGGTCCTCCCTGTTCGAACCGCTGGAGCTGTTCGATGCCGGCTCCGCAGCACCGCCCTTTTCGCCGGGATCAGCGGCTGGGTTTTCAGACGCACGATATTTATTATAATCAACTGGTGTTATAACAGAATCTATCTCTTCATCCATCGTGACCACGGATTTAAGATCCTCAGTCGCGCTGCGAAACACTCTCATGGCTTTTCCCAGGGAGTGGGCGATTTCCGGTAGTTTTTTCGGGCCGAGAACGATGAGGGCAATCGCCAGTATCAGAACGATTTCAGGCATTCCCATGCCAAACATAAGGCATCTCCTGTGGTGCTGAACACCTTCTGGCCGGACAGTTAATCGAAACGCTTTTCTACTTACTGCGAATCCGCCAGGGTGTCAAGCTGCGCAAAAACGGTGTTGCAATGCCCTCCCTCCTGACTGGGGATGACAAGTTTTTCATCACTCCGAAACCAACACGCGCCTCGACAGGAATGCTCTCTTGTCAATCCATGAATGGTGGTTATACTTGATCTTAACGTATCGTGCATGTCAGCCGTGCGTCTGATTCAACGCCTACATCCTGTGTTGCAAAATCATGCTAGGAGAAAGGAGAGGAGAGGATGCAAACAGGCGCTATCGTGAGAAGCCTGATGCTGGTGGGAAGTGTTCTGATGCTTTCCGGTGAACATACAGAGGCATCCGAGCCGGAAACAGCCATCTTCGCAGGCGGGTGTTTCTGGTGCATGGAAAAGCCGTTTGAACAGATAAAAGGTGTGGTGTCTGTCCGTTCCGGTTATACGGGGGGGCATGTGAAGCATCCTTCGTATGAAGCGGTTTCAACCGGTACAACCGGGCACCGTGAAGCGGTGGAAATACGGTATGATCCGGATCAGGTTTCCTTTGAAAAGCTGCTTGACGTCTTTTGGCGTCAGATAGACCCCACAGATGCCGGCGGCCAGTTTGCTGACCGGGGAACGCAGTATGCCACCGCAGTGTTTTTTCATACGCCTGAACAGGAGGCCGCTGCACGGAAATCCATTCGCAGGCTCAATGCGTCGGGTCTTTTTGACAAACCGGTTGTGACGGAACTGCTCCCGGCGGCGCCATTTTATCCCGCAGAAACATACCATCAGGATTATCACAGCAAAAATCCCCTGCGGTATCAGCTGTATCGCAAAGGATCCGGGCGGGACCAATTTCTGAAACAGACATGGAATGGGCATAAACAGTTTTTCATCAGTGAACATGATAAGGGACTGTATGTGAAACCCGATGCCGAGACTCTGAAAAAAAAGCTTTCACTGCTTCAATACACGGTCACGCAAAAAGGGGGGACAGAGCCGCCCTTTGACAATCTCTACTGGGATTTTAAGGAACCGGGAATCTATGTGGACATTGTGACCGGAGAGCCTTTGTTCAGTTCGCGTGACAAATTTGATTCTGGTACTGGCTGGCCCAGTTTTACACAGCCGCTGTTTTCTGACGCGGTTGTGGAGAAAACAGATCGCTCGCTTTTCATGACACGCATTGAAGTTCGCAGCCGATACGGTGATTCCCATCTGGGGCACGTGTTTGAGGACGGTCCGCCCCCCACCGGACTGCGGTACTGCATCAATTCTGCGGCCTTGAAATTCATTCCGCTGGAAGAACTGGAAGCGAAGGGATACGGCACCTATAAAGATGCCGTTCAAACAAAATGACGCGTGAGGCCGTTGTCACGCGCCCCAGGCTCAGCTGAAACAGGTTAACAATCATATCGCGGCAAATCAGCGATTGTGGATGCCTCTCTCACGTCCATGGACGGATCCGGTGATCAGGAGATAAAGGTCACCGCCTCTGCCGCCGGTATCCGGTCTGTACGGCACGTATTCACCGGCGCATCCGGATCCGCATACCCAAAAGACATACCAAACAAGATGCCGCTTGAATCCGGGAGGTTCAAACTGGCACGGACCGGATCCGGAAACTGGCCCAGCGCCCCCTGAATGCAGGTACTGATCCCCTCTTCTTCCATGAGAAGACACAGGGTCTGAACGTAGATGCCCAGATCCACCGCGCCCATGATATCCAGGTAGGTCTCCATGGTCAGAAACAGGGCATGGGGCGCGTCGAAAAAAGACCAGTTTTTCAGCATCGCTTCCAGCCGTCCCTTTTTATCTGATCGTTCGATGCCCATGGCGCTGTAAAGCGCATGGGCAGATCCGTATTGCCGCTCCTTGTGCCGGCCGTCATATTTCACCTGCCAGTTGAAATCCGGATTGGGCGGTGCGCCGCTGATCACCGCTGCTGCAAGCCGGCCTTTCAGCGTATCTTTTGCCGCACCAGATACCACATATACATCCCAGGGCTGTACATTGCAGTTCGACGGTGCCCGCTGGGCGGTTTCCAGAATCCGTTTCAGGGTTGCTTCCGGTACCGGGGTTTTCAGAAACGCCCGGGTCGATACCCTGTTCAAGACCGCATCGGTTACGTTCATCGTCGTTCCTCCAAAGAATAGGTTCATGATTGAGCCAAACAAGGTCTCTGCTTCAAGATCCCGCTCCAATTGTCACATCCTAACCCCCTCGTTGCGTCATCTTTTAACAGCCACAAAACGCTCGGCTAAGTTAGCAACGGGATCCTTCTTTTTTTTATACGTTATCAATTATGGATGTTGCGGTATGTTTTTCTATCTCCGATAAAAAACCGTGAAAAACATAAACCATGGAACCCGCTTCGGTAAGGCAAACCTCCCCCATGCCCAACGCGCAAAAACGATCAAACTCACGTTTAACATCGTCAATGCCAAATGGCGTTGAAGCGGCAACCTCCTCTATTGTAACCCGCCCTCCTCTTTCACGAATAAACTGTAGAAGCTGCCGTTCCCTCAGTTCTTCTTTTGATTCCCTTGTTTTTTTATAAAACAGTGCCCATCCTAGTGCAAAAAACCATAAAATCCCAGTCCAAGCACCCAACACATTTAAGAATAAAATCTTGTTGGCATGCGCATCTTTTCTGGCGAATGCGATGATTGAGGGTAAAAAATAAAGGCCTCCTCCCAAAAGGAATACCAGCAGTACTTTCATTCTACCTCCGACCTGAATCAATATCCCGTAAAAAGAATACTAACAAAACCAGAATTCATCTCAAAATTCAAATGGTGGATCCTACCGGGTGAACAGATTTGTCTCAATTTCACGTCGCACGGTCGAGGTTGGGGTTTCTCCGTAATCATGACCGGGCCAGACAATGGTGTCCCCGGGCAGGGTGTAGATCTGCTCATGCACGGACCGGATCAGAGTCGTCAGGCTGCCGCCGGGGAAATCGGTGCGGCCTACGGCACCCACGAAAAGCGTATCTCCGGTAAACACGTTCCCGCTGCCATACAGGCAGATGCTGCCTTTGGTGTGACCGGGGGTGTGGAGGACGGTCAGTGAAACCGCACCGATCGCAATGGTCTCCCCATGGGTGAGCAGGCGGTCCGGCGGCGGCGATGATTTCCCCCCGAACAGAAGCGCGCCCGCGTTATTGAACAGCTTACCCAAGTTACCGCCATCTGCTTCGTGGATCAGAATCAATGCCTTTGTGGCGGCCTTTATCTCCGCATTGCCCGAGGTATGATCCGGGTGGCTGTGGGTGTTGATGATATGGGTGATGGAAAGCCCTTCGGCATCGGCAATGTTAAGCAGTTTTTTCGGAGAGAACGCCGGATCAATCACCCCGCAGGTCCGGGTGGCCGGATCGGCGATGAGATAGCTGAAATTTTCCATGGATCCGATGGGGATCTGTTTGACAATCATATGCGCTCCTGACAGGCGGGGATTTCCGCTAGGATGCCGCCGGATAGACCCAGGGTGACGGACCGGAGAAATAGCGCGCATCCACCTGTTGTTTCAACCGGGTAAAGACCTCGCCCTGGTCTGATTCTGCTGCAATGGCGCCGTCCGCAATATCCGTGAGCCGCTTGTGGTCCGATTTGGCATCCGGGCTGAACCGTTCGTTGACATACCGCAGACCCGGTGCAGTCCGTCCGTGAACCACCACCGGGCCGAACTGGGGACGGGAACCGTCTGATTTAAAGCCAGTGGCTGTTGCCCCCACAGGTTGCAGGCCGGCAGGCAGTGGCTTCCAGTCAAGTAGCTCAAAAAATATCGACAAAAGGGTTTCGCAGTCTTTTCGGTGGTTGTCTGCAAGGTACGCCCGGCCTTCTTTTTCAAGGGTATCGATATCCTCCCTGTCAAAAGCAAGATCCAGCGCGGCGATAGCTTCCTGCTGCACGCCGCGAACCGTCTCCTTTCCCCTGGAATGGACGATCTTTCCGTCGTTGAGAATCCGCATGGCATTCCGGATGCTGATCATTTCTTTGATCGTGGGGCTTTTTCGGACCGCGATATCTGCTGCGGTGGTATTGTACGCGGCCAACGCGTTATCAAGGACGATCATCGGACGTGCTGTTTCGCCGGTGCGGGAAACCTTCCGGGAGTAAATGTCCAGATCCCGGATACGCTGATGATCAAACGGACCGGCTTCCAGCAGGCGGCGCATGGCATCGAGATCCGCCCTTCGGGCGGGATCTGTTGGATCAATGGACGCGCACACCCGTCCGGCCAGGGTGTCGATTCGGATTTTTTCGAGAATGTTTTCTTTAAAGCCCATGCACCTGTTTCCTGCGGTGGGGTGTGTTCGGATGCCCCAGCTTGACCTGCCTGCCATGATCAGGTATATAAATTCCTTTGTCAACAAAGAAAACCTGCGTGCTTCTGACCGGCTGACAGGCCGGTATATTAAGAGGCATTATGCGTAACCGGCGCCTTTTCTGTGCCAAAACACGTCTTTTTCTGTGTGTTTTCCAACCATGAAACAACTGAAAAATGCCGGACGCCTCGACAGGGTAAGGAGATATGACGATGGAACCCAAAACCGCTAAGCTGACAGTAGATGGCCAGACCTATGAATTCCCGGTGTTTGTGGGACCGGAAGGCGAGACAGCTATCGATATCCGAAAACTCCGCCAGGAAACGGGAATAATCACCTATGACCCCGGATTCGCCAATACGGGCAGCTGCAAAAGCGCCATCACGTTTATGGACGGTGAAAAAGGGGTTCTCCGGTACCGGGGGTATCCCATTGACGTGCTCGCAGAGAACTGCTCGTTCGTGGAGACCGCATTTCTCCTGATCAACGGGCACCTGCCCAACCGGAAAGAGTTGATCTCCACCAGCGTCATGCTCAACGATTATTCTCTGGTGCATGAGGATATGCAGATCTTTTACCAGAATTTTCCCAGGGGCTCTCACCCCATGGGGATCCTTTCCGCCATGATCAACGCTCTGAGAAGTTTTTACCCGGAACTGAAAGACGATGAAGGGATCAACTCCACCTTTCTCCGCCTGCTGTCCAAGATCCGGACCCTGGCGGCCATGTCCTACAAAATCTCCCGCGGACACAAGGTGATCTACCCCCGGGCCGACTATACCTACTGCGCCAACTTTCTGAACATGATGTTCGACAGCCCGGTAAAGCCCTATCATTTGAATCCGGATATCGAGAACGCCTTAAACGCGTTCTGGATTCTCCACGGAGACCATGAACAGAACTGTTCCACCGCTGCGGTACGCGTGGTGGGCAGCGGACGGGTGAACCTGTATGCGGCCATTTCCGCCGGCATCTCCGCCCTCTGGGGACCCTTGCACGGCGGCGCCAACCAGGCCGTGATCGAGATGTTCAACTGGATGAAGGAAGAACAGATTTCCGTAACAGACGTGGTCAAGCGCGCCAAAGACAAATCCGACCCCTTCCGCCTCATGGGCTTCGGCCACCGGGTCTACAAGACCTACGACCCCCGGGCCAAGATTATGAAGCAGATCTGCCATCGACTCTTAGACAGCCTGAATATCATGGATCCGCTCCTGGAAACCGCCATGGAACTTGAAAAAGTGGCCCTCACCGACAGCTATTTCATCGACCACAACCTGTATCCCAACGTCGATTTCTACAGCGGCATCGTGCTCCGCTCCATGGGCATTCCCCTGAACATGTTCACCGTCATGTTCGCCATCGGCCGCCTGCCCGGCTGGATCGCCCAGTGGAAAGAATCCATGGACGACCCCGAGTGGCGCATCTCCCGCCCCCGGCAAGTCTATATGGGGGAGCAGGAAAGAGCCTTCCTGCCCATTGACGAACGCCCTTAATTGCAAGCGGTTGCCTCCGACGGTCCAGCCGGAGGCAAGGCGTTATTCGTTCTCGGCCGATCCGCCTCCGGGCAGGATCAGATTGAGGACCACGCCCAGGATACCCGCCAGGCCGATTTTTTCGATGGAGAAGTTGCCGGCGCTGAATTTCAGGCCGCCGATGCCGCAGACCAGGATCAAGGAGACGATCACGAGGTTCCGCGGCAGTGTCAGGTCATCGCCCGCCTTGACCAGGGTGTTCAGACCGATGACGGCAATCATGCCGAACAGGAGGACCATGATACCGCCCATGACCGGAACCGGAATGGTCTGGAGCAGAGCTTCGAGCTTGCCCACAAAGGCCAGGAGTACGGCGCAGATGGCGGCCCAGGTCATGATAGCCGGATTAAAAGCGCGGGTCAGGGCAACCGCCCCGCTGACTTCAGAGTAGGTGGTGTTGGGCGGTCCGCCGAGCATGGCGGCAAAGGAGGTGGCGATTCCGTCACCGAGCATGGTTTTGTGGATGCCCGGATCTTTCAGATAATCCGTACCGGTAATGGACCGGATGGCCAGGATGTCGCCCACGTGTTCGATGGCCGGCGCGATGGCCACGGGCACGATGTAGAGCACGGCATTGAGATTCCACTCGGGAAAGGTGAAGTCGGGAACAGATATCCAGGCGGCATTGACAACGGCGTCAAAATTGACAATGCCCATAAACAAGGAGGCAAGGTACCCGGCGATGATCCCAAAAAGGATGGGAATGAGACGAAAAATACCTTTGCCGAAAATGGACACGATAATGGTGGTGGCAAGGGAAATGATGGAAACGATCATGGCAGATTTAAAGGCGAACAATTCAATGGCGCCGTCGCCACTTTTTCCCATGGCCATGTTGGCGGCAACCGGGGCCAGGATCAGGCCGATGACCATGATCACCGGCCCGGTGACCACGGGCGGAAGGATCCGGTGAAGGAGTTCCTGGCCGTTGACCTGGATGATGATGCTGAACAGAATGTAGATCAGACCGGCAGCGGCAAGACCGCAGAGGGTGCCGGGGATCCCCCATGTCTGAACACCGTAGCTGATGGGCGCGATAAAGGCAAAGGACGAGGCGAGGAAGACCGGCACCTTTCCTTTGGTGATGATCTGAAAGATCAGGGTGCCAGTGCCGGCGGTAAACAGCGCCACGCTCGGGTTGAGTCCGGTGAGGAGCGGGACAAGCACCAGGGCGCCGAAGGCGACAAAGAGCATCTGGCCGCCCAGCAGGCATTCAGACAGATTGAATCGGTAGTCGGTTGATGACGCTTCCATGGGGGACGACATAATACCTCCTGAGTCTGTGATGAAACGGTTCATTTTTTTTCGGGTTCCCGAGAGAACTACCCAAAAAAGCCGTTTAATTCAATAAAAAAGAAAACCGCCTGCACGGGAAGCGATGTGCAGGCGGCAGTGTGTCTGGAAAAGGTGAGGCTATTTGGTACCGAAAATTTTATCCCCCGCATCTCCCAGCCCGGGCAGGATGTAACCGGCGTCGTTGAGACGCTCGTCAACCGCTGCGGTGTAGATGTCAACATCCGGATGGGCGGCGGTCACCTTTTCAATCCCTTCAGGTGCTGCCACCAGGAAAATACCGCGGATCTGATCGCATCCCTCCCGTTTGAGCATGTCGATGGTGGCGATCAGGGTGCCGCCGGTGGCTAGCATGGGGTCGAGGATCAGAGCGGTCCGCTGGTTCATGTCACTGGCCAGTTTGACAAAATATTCCACTGGTTTGAGGGTCTCCTCATCCCGGTACAGACCTACCACGCTGACCTTTGCGGACGGAATCATGTCTGTGACACCGGGCATCATACCGAGACCGGCACGGAGAATCGGGACGATGGTGATCTTTTTCCCCTTGATTTTATCTACCTGAACAGGACCAGCCCAGCCGTCGATGGTGACGGTTTCGGTTTCCATGTCCTTGGTGGCTTCGTAGGTGAGCAGACGGGCGACTTCGGACGAGAGTTCCCGGAAATCCTTGGTGGAGATATCTTTATGGCGAAGCAGTCCCAGCTTGTGTTTGATCAGGGGATGGTCGGCAACGTGTACGGTCATGGCAGGTCCTCTTTTTTCTAATGATGGTGGATGGTTTCCGGGCCGCAGACCCAGGGCGGGCATCGTGCGGATAGAAACAGATCAACAAAGATTTTTTATTTTATCACAATCTGAAAAAACGGCTACGAGATTTTTATACGCTGATCTGGAGACTTGAATTCTGCAGGGGTTATGCGGTAGTTCTTATAAAAATGCAGAGTGTACGGGCTATGAGATCTGGCCCGGTATCTGGTTGTATGCCGTCAGATTTTTATGTTTTGGGAACAGGGGGGATTCATGGCTGAAACAGGCAGTATGACAGATCGGCGCCGGCAGATCCTTATCGGGCTGGTGGCAGTACTGGTGTCGGCAGTGGTCGTCATCATCTGGTGGAGTAACCGGATGGTGCTGCCGGATACCACCTCGCCACCGGTACACGGACTGGCCTTTTTCGACGTGGGCGAAACCACGGTGCTCAGCCGGGGGCTGCAGACGTCCCTTGAATCGGTACTCGGGGAATCGGCCATCGAGGGATGGAGTCCTGTGGACCTGTCTGACGGCGGCCATGCCTATCTGCCCGGCAGGTTCCCGGATCTGGAGGCGCTGAACAAGGGTCTGTCCCTGAAAGACGGCACGCTAGCCGGCAATGCCACCTGGAAGCTGGTGTTCCGGTATGCGAAATTAAACGGCCTTCCGTTTTCTCATATTAAAATGGTGTTTGATAAAAAAACAGAGCGTCCCTTGTTTATTCAGGCCCGCGCGGCATCAGGTCAGCAGGACTTTTCAACGACCCTCACGGCGAAATTCGGACAGCCGGCAATCACCAACGGGCCGGACCGAACACTCGAGTCCCGGGTATGGACAGAGGGAGAGAACCTGCTGATCGCCTCCCGGGTGCCGAATAAAATTGATGTTGTGGCGTGGCATCTGTATATCTATTTCAAAGGAAACATTCAGGCGCTGGTGAACCGATTGGAGGCAGATGCGGCCGCTTCCGCTGTTTCAGAGCCCAGCGCTTTCTAACGAGACCACCGGGAAGGGCCGGTAAAACCAAAGGAGCAGTGTGTGAATACCTATTCAAGACGGGGCGCTGGCGGCAGCAGCGGGGGAATCGGACGTTTTTTTCTGGGTCTTGCCATGATGGTGGGCGGTGGGTACCTGTTCTTTGACGCCATCCGGGTTACCCATCAGTTTCACATGGGGTACCGGCTTTACTCGTTTGGCGGGTTTCACCTGACCAGCGGAATGACCCTGATCCCGCTTATTTTCGGCGTGGCCATGATCTTCTATAACGCAAAAAATCTGATCGGATGGGCCCTCTCTTGCGCCTCCCTGATCATGCTCGGGTTCGGCGTGATCACCTCGATCAATTTCCGGATGCGCTCCATGTCCGCCTTTGAACTGATCATGATACTGGTGTTATTGATGGGGGGGCTGGGCCTGTTCCTCAGCTCCTTAAGGGAAGTCAAGTCGCTCGAAGATTAACGGCTGTAAACCTGCAATTCACAGAGTCAATACGGCCCGTGCACTTGCCCTGGGCCGTATTACATCTAAAAGCCAATGCTCCCCGGTGTGCGGGGGAACGGGATCACGTCGCGGATATTGGTGATCCCGGACATCATCATGACCAGACGTTCAAAGCCCATACCGAATCCGCTATGGGGCACGCTGCCGTACTTGCGGGAATCAATATACCACTGGTATTCGGCCTTGTCCAGACCGGCCTCATCCATTCGCGCTTCCAGCACTGCCAGGCGTTCCTCCCGCTGGCTACCACCAACGAGTTCTCCGATTCGCGGAACAAGCAGGTCCATGGCGGCCACGGTTTCTCCGTCATCATTGCACCGCATGTAAAAAGGTTTGATGGAGCGAGGATAGTCGTAGACGATCACCGGCTTCTTGAAATGGACGTCGGTGAGAAAGCGCTCATGTTCGGTCTGCAGGTCTTCACCAAAGGCTGGCGGATACACAAAGTCCTGTTTCGCTGACTGGAGGATCTTGACCGCCTCGGTGTAGGGCAGGCGTTCAAAGGCTGTCTCGCAGAGCCGCTCAAGCCCGGGCCGCAGGGTCTTGTCAACGAAACTGGCAAACAGATTGAGATCGTCCGTGCACTGGTTCAGCACATGGTGTGTCAAATATTTGACCATGTCTTCGGCCAGATCCATGTTGCCGATGAGATCGCAGAACGCCATTTCCGGTTCGATCATCCAGAATTCTGCCGCGTGGCGGGCGGTATGGGAATTCTCCGCTCGAAAGGTGGGGCCGAAGGTATAGACATCTCCCAGGGCCAGGGCGAACATTTCAGCGTTCAGCTGACCGGAGACGGTCAGATGGGCCTCTTTTCCGAAAAAATCTTCGGAAAAGGCATCCTTTTTGTTTTCCGGTGTATGGTTCACCGGAAGGGTGGTGATCCGGAAAAGCTCACCGGCGCCTTCACAGTCCGAACCGGTGATGATGGGCGTGTGAATGTACTGAAAGCCCTGCTCCCAGAAATAGGTGTGAACGGCCTTGGCCAGCTCGGAACGGATGCGGAACGCGGCGCCGTACTTGTTGGTCCGGGGCCGCAAATGGGCGATGGTGCGCAGAAACTCATCGGTGTGGCGCTTTTTCTGAAGGGGAAAATCTTCCGGCGCCACATGAAGGGTGGTGATGGACACGGCCTGCACTTCCCACTTCTGGCCTTTTCCCGGGGACGGGACCCGTTTTCCGGTCACGGTGACAGCAGACCCGGTGGTCAATCGACTGACGTCGTCGTACCCGTCGATTCCCGCATCGGCAACCACCTGGATGTTGGCGAGACAGGATCCGTCATTGATTTCAATAAAGGAAAAATCCTTGGAGGTTCGCCGGGTACGAACCCATCCGCTGAAGGTAACCGGATCCCGGGTCTCGGTTGCCGTCAGAAGATGTTTGACTTTTATGCGTTTCATCCGGTGTACTCCTTATGCAGATCAGTAGGCTTCGCCGTGATCCATGTCTTCCGGTGTCACCTTGGTTTTGAACAAGTTGTACGCCCAGGTCTGGTAGGCAATGACCATGGGGATGAAGATCAAGACCACCACCAGCATAATCTTCAGGGTCAGGGGGCTGGATGCCGCGTTATAGGCGGTGAGCGCCAGATCATTCTGGTAGGTGGGCGGAAACAGGGTGGGAAACAGGCCGATGACGCCGAAGAAGGTGGCCCCGGCAATGGTGCCGGCAGAGGCAAACCAGGCTTTGAAATAGGCGCCCTTGGCCAGAAACATGCGGACAGCGACCAGCAGACCCACCGTCACGATGATGACCAGAAACAACATGGGATTTTTCAGATAATTGTCATACAGCGGGGTGGCAAACCAGCTGGCAACGAGAAACAGGGCTGCGACAAGCAGCTCAGCCGGCCACAGCCTGCGAGTGGCTTTGACTGTCCGGTCCTGTAGATCTCCTTCTGTCTTGATACAGAGCCACAGGGCACCGTGAACGAGAAACATCACCTGAAACAGGATACCGCCCAGCAGGGTGTAGGGGGTGATCAGGGAGAAGAGGCCGCCGTCCAGCGGGTTACCGGCAAAAATATTGGCAAAGGCGACGCCGAAGAGAATGGCGGGCAGGGTGCTGCCGATAAAAATACAGCCATCCCAGAGCATCCGCCAGTTCGGGTTGTCGATCTGATCTCTGAATTCAAAGGAAACCCCACGGATGATGAGGGCAAAGAGGATCAGCATCAGCGGTGTGTAGAGGGTGGAAAACATGGCCGCATACAGAATGGGGAAAGCGGCAAAGGTGACGCCGCCAGCAGTGATCAGCCAGACTTCATTGCCATCCCAGAGGGGACCCAGGGCGGTGATCATCATCCGCTTTTCCGTGTCAGATTTTCCGAGAACCGGATACAGCGCACCAATACCCAGGTCAAAACCGCCGGTCATGAAGAATACGGCCCATAACAGGCCCCAGATGTAAAACCAGATTGCTTGCAGTTCCATAAGATATCTCCCGTGCAATGGGTCCGGAACAGTCCGGATCCGTTACGTTTTCATTATATCATCACATTAAACAGCAGCTTCTGCATCCGCATCCGGTTCCGGCAGCTGTCCCGGTCCCTTGATCGCATGCTTGGCTATGAGAAAAAAACCGGCCAGACCCAGCAGTGTGTAGACCACGAAGAATCCGATGAGGGTGACCAGTACCTGACTTGTCACCACCGGGGAGGCGGCATCAGCGGTGCGCATCAGTCCGTAGACGATCCAGGGCTGACGGCCCACTTCGGCCAGCACCCATCCGGCCTCAATGGCGATATAGGGCAACGGAATGGAAACCAGCATGATTTTCAGCAGCCAGGGAGATGCCACCAGATGTTTTCTGCGAAACCAGGCAATGATGGTGATGATGATGAAAAAGGTACCCAGGCCGACCATGGTCTTGAACGCGAGGGAGGTGAGGAGGATGGGCGGCCGGTCTTCTTTTGGAAATTCCTTGAGACCCTTGACCTCGGCGTTGAAGTCATGATGGGAGAGAAAACTGAGAAGCCCCGGGATTTTCCCGATTTCAATGCGGTTTTTCTCGTTTTCCACATCCGGCCAGGCAAAGGTGATGATGGGCGCACGTTCCTGGGTCTCCCAATGGCATTCCATGGCTGCCAGCTTGGTGGGCTGGGTGTCGGCCAGATGGGTGCCGTGCATGTCACCGGTAGCGCCGACGATGAGCGCGGATATAATCGCCAGAATCAGGGCCATTCGGAAAGAACGCTCAAAAAAATCGATGTGCTGCTTTTTGAGAAGATGCCAGGCGGAGATGCCCATGACGAAAAACGTGCCGAGCAGGAGACCGGCGGCAACGGTATGGCCGAATTCGAGCAGGGCAAAGGGCTGGGAGATGACGGTCCAGAAGTCGGTGAGCTCGGCGCGGCCGTTGCGGAGGGTGTACCCCACCGGATGCTGCATCCAGGAGTTGGCGACCAGGATCCAGAACGCGGACAGGTTGCCGCCGATGGCGACCAGCCACATGACAATGGCGTGGGCTTTTTTGGACAGTTTTTTCCAGCCAAAGATCCAGATGCCAATGAAAGTCGACTCAAGAAAAAAGGCGACTGATGCTTCAATGGCCAGCAGAGACCCGAAAATATCGCCGACATATTCGGAATACCGGGACCAGTTGGTGCCGAACTGGAATTCCAAAGTGATCCCCGTGACCACGCCCACGGCAAAATTGATGAGAAACAGCTTGCCCCAGAATTTTGTCATCCGGAGGTAGGTTTCATCTCCGGTGCGCACATATCGGGTTTCCATCCATGCAATCAGAATGGACAGCCCCAGGGTCAGGGGGACGAACAGAAAGTGGAACATGGTGGCTGCGGCAAACTGCAGCCGGGACAGCAATACAACATCCATGTGTGTCTCCTAAGGACTAAAAAGTAAATGAAAAAAGGCGAACAGCACCTAGGTAGCTGTTCGCCGCTAATGTATGGTGAATTGAGGGCCTCATAGCCTGATCAGGCCTTCCAGACGCCGTGAAGGTTACAAAATTCCCTTGCGGTTACCGTTTCGGCGTCGATCCTGAAAACCGCTTCCGGTGTTGTTTCCGGGGTTACGTATTGAGTGTGGTCCTTCCCACTGGCAAAGAATTCGATCCACTCGATACAATGCGTCGCTTCCATGGGGCGTGCCGCGCTGCCCACGGTAACATTGAAACTACCATCGATTTTTTCGATCTCCGGCACCTGCTTTTCGTTTGCCGCATCCATGGTGTTCTCCGTCATCCGCTTTGTGGTTTCCCCGCAGCAAGCCAACGGCCCACCGCCGTGAATGTATTCAACTTCGTTGCCGCAAAGATGACACGTATAAATTTCAAAAATCTGAGCCATCCGGAACCGCCTTCAATAAATATTGATTGTTATACGTGATTGTGTCTCTTTTTTCTGTCTATGCAACAGGCTCCGGAAATAGATACACGCTGTACAGAAGCGATGTTGGTTCGTAATTCTTAAAAGATCTATTCTACCTTCCGGAGAACCATGTTTCAATTCATTTTTTTAATGCAGAAAAACAAAAAAACGATTCCGCCCGTTTCTATACGGGTTGCGGTATTCCCGGTTAATTTTTGCAGGTTATGTGCCAATACCATTCTGTCAACTAGCGGGAGCCAGAAGTCAATCATATTTAAACGGTTATGGATGAGAGCCGCCTCAGGTGTACAAAGGAAGATATGTATCGGATTATATGATGAGACAGTCCCGTGTGAGGGTGTATCATGAGGGTACAGATGTGCGTCCAACAGCAGCCATAGAAACGACGCTAATTTATAATTTTAAAATAGATAGTTATATTTTTTTCGACGGTTTTCGGGTCCTTTCTTTGGTGCTTGGCACTAATATTGTATAAAAGTTAAGATGTAAGCCCAGTATGAAACACCTACGTTAACAGGGAGGTATCCATTATGATGAAGTTGAGCGACATCAAATTAGACTTGGACCTGATCAACTCCATCGATTGGGAAATGACGCCGGAAGATGCGGTGAAACTCTATCTGGAATGGGGAAACAGCCGCGGGGAACGCAGTCATATCGTTGTTCGGGGTAAACAGGATGCATCGACCTACTTTGTGGTGAACAATTGGGGACCGCAGCCAAAAATTTTTCTCATCCGCAGGAACTCAGAAGAAGCACGGGAACTGGCGGAAATTGAAATGCCACAGGATCTTGAAAGAGAATTTTTAAATGAAATCGGTAACAACCGGGGGCTTTACTCCATTGAAGGAAATGTCTGTACCTGGTTGAAGCGGGAACTTCTGGAAGAATAACGGCCCGCTTACCGGTTTGTAACACCAAATAGATGCCCGGGGTATCTGATGAATACCCTGTCCACCCCGCCGACACGATCTTTCCGTCAGGGGAGAAGGCAACGGTATAAACCTTGCCCTCTTCCCCTGCATCCATGGGTAGACGCAGGGTGCGCAACAAACAGCCCGTACGCAGATCCAGATCCCAACGGTTTTATCATGAGAACCTGTGCCCAGCAGCCGCTCATCACGATCCTTTTCAATGCGATTCATCGTTGGGGTATACAAGCCCGTATCCAGGCGGAGCATGGGCTTTTCCAGTGGGCCTGCCTGTGTCGGATCATCTGAGCAAAACAGAACAAAGACTGGCAGAATCACCAAAAACGCCAGGCCACAGCAATTTCCGGTGAACACTATCCAGTAGATAGACGATTTACGAAGACGCGTGAGATTGCCGGTGCCCCCCATCAATTCCCGGAAGATGAAAACGGCAATTGATTTGAGGTCCCATTTCCCGAAGGGTTACCCAGGCAGTTCACGGGTGTACAGGGGGCAAGGCGCAAGCGGTGTTACGGTTTTCGTCCATGATCCCATGAACCGGGGGCATTTCCCAGCCCGGAGACCGGTTGGCCGGTATACGGCATACAAACGCCCACGGGAAACACCTCCGGAAGCTGCCGGCGGATTTCCGGAAGGGCTTCCGGCAGGCAGGTGAACAACAGCTCATAATCTTCGCCGCCGGCGAGCATGAGATCCCGGGGATCTTTGGCTGTGCAGGCGGCAAACCGGGTGAGTGCCGGCGGAATATCCTTGCCGGCGATGGAAAGAGCAATGGTGAGGCCGGCCGCACGCGCCATGTGGGACGCATCGCCGGCAAGTCCGTCACTGATGTCCATGACGCAGGTGACGCCTGCTGTTTCAAGCATTTTTGCCGCGTCAAACCGGGCTGTCGGTGTTTTGAACGCGTGCACCAGCTCCGGGAAACCGGGGATCTCGTTTTCCAGGCAGCACAGCCCTGCCCGGGCCAGACCAATGGGCCCGGTGACACACACCTGATCGCCAATACGGGCCCCTCCCCGATGGGGCGGCTGCTGCTGCCTTCCCTCTCCGATAACAAACAGATCCAGCCCCAGGCGGTTGCCGGATGAGACATTGCCTCCTCCCAGGCGGCAGGCGTAGTGTTCAAGGGCGCGGGTGATTCCCGTATACAGTTTTTTCGCCTGCACCACAGAAAAGGCGCGCGGCAGGGTAAGGTTGATGAACAGGGCCACAGGATCGGCAAAGGATGCGGCCAAATCACTCAAGGCGGCCACCACCGCTTTGAATCCAATCTCTTCAAGGGTTTGCCAGTCCAGCCTGAAATGCACCTGTTCACGCTGGCTGTCCGTGGAGATGACCGGACAGGCGAGTGGCCTTACCAGAGCCGCGTCATCCCCGGCCGGAACAGGGAGTGACGGGTGGGGGCCGGAAACGCTTCCGGCTGTCTTGAGCAGATCCCGGATGAGATCGAATTCGCCGGACCAGCAAGGGAGGAAAGGACGCGGGGGCTGCTGACGTTTTTTCTCAAAACCGTGCGCTGCCGATGCAGCATATCCAACAGGGTCCGGTGTATCAGGATGATAAACCGGGGTTTTTCCCTCTGAGGTGTGCCGTGGCAGGCAGGTCAGATAAAAGTCCGGCCGTGCAATACTTTTCTTTAAATATGCGCCGATATCAGGGGTCAGGACGCCAACCCGGATATGCGCGGGCAGGGCCGCCTGGGCGGCAGGCAGGTCTTCTTCTGTCGCTGTCCCGGTCAGAAGCAGGGCATCGGCGTCCAGGGCAAGGCATAGCACCGGGTCATCTTCAATCACCAGCCAGACGTCATTGGCCCTGCACATGCACAGGATGTTCTGCAGTTCAGGAATTGCCGTGACCACAGGGGCAGGCGGAGAAAGGGAAATGGCCGTGGCACCCATGGACACAAGTCGGCTGATGATCTCTGCGCAGAGCCTGTCTGCGGGTACCGAAAGGCATACCATCCGGTCCAGCCAGCGGGTGAACCGCGGAGGCTGTATGCGGGACAGGGGCGCACTCACGGGACCGGCATGCGGAATTTTTCCGCCCATGCCAGAAATCGGTCCACCGTGTGCGGCCCGAATCGGCGCAGCATGGCCACGATATCGCCGATGGGAGTTTCTTCCATATAATTATCCGGATTTTTAGAGAAAAATTTGTCAGCAAAGCAGATGATTTCTTCTTCAAGGGAGATCGGGACCATCTCTCTTGCGGGAAGCGGCAGGTTGTTGGTTTTGATATCAGACACGGAGAGTCCGGTTCCGGTGTGGCGCTCGCACACCAGGCCATGCCGGGGATATCCCAGTCGTTCCAGAAGTTCCCGGCCCAGGTAGCCGTGACAGATATAGGGGGCGTTTCCAGTGCAGCCAATATCCGGTGCGTGGGTCTGAAAGATGCCGATATCGTGCAGCATAGCCGCTTCCCGGATAAAGTCGATATCCGGATTCAGATTCGGCACCCCCCGGGCGATGTCAATCGCCTTTTGGGTGACCTGTCTGCTGTGGGTCATAAGAATCTCATACGCCAGCGTACCCGGGGGATAGTAGGATTCAATGATACGGACTGCATCCACGGGAGGTGTGCGCTCAGATTGCAGCATCAGGCTTTACCTGCCATGAGTACGGCTTCGATGAACGGATCAATACCACCGTCGAGCACAGCGTTGACGTTTCCGATGTCAAACTCCACCCGGTGGTCCTTGACCATCTGGTAGGGATGAAGCACGTAGGACCTTATCTGGCTGCCAAAGCCGATTTCTCCCTTGCCGTCATGGATTTCCTGAAGCCGTTCTTCCTGCCGGCGCTTTTCCAGTTGATAGAGTCGGGACTTGAGGACGTTCATGGCGATTTCCCGGTTTCGGTGCTGGGATTTTTCCTGCTGGCACTGAACCACAATGCCGGTGGGAAGATGGGTGATCCGCACCGCGCTGTTGGTCCGGTTCACGTGCTGGCCACCGGCACCGCTGGCACGAAACACATCAATACGCAGGTCTTTTTCCTCCACATCCACGTCGATTTCATTATCCAGCTCCGGACAGACAAACACGGAGGCAAACGAGGTGTGCCGTTTGCCGCTGGCATTGAACGGGGAGATACGAACCAGACGATGGACACCGGATTCCGCCTTGAGATAGCCAAAGGCAAAATCGCCTTTCACCGTAAAGGTGACGCTTTTGATGCCCGCCTCATCACCGGGCTGATAGTCGACCGTGCCGAAGGTGAACCCACGCTTGTCCACCCACCGGCAATACATGCGAAACAGCATCTCCGCCCAGTCCTGGGAGTCGGTACCGCCGGCGCCGGCATTGATCGAGACAATGGCTGTACGCTGGTCATCTTCCTTGTCCAGCATCATGTTGATGGCGAATTTGCCGATGTCGTCTGCCAGCCGGCTGATTTCACCGGACACCTCCCTGAGGGTGTCAGCGTCGTTTTCTTCTGCGGCCATGTCCAGGAGCAGGTCCGCCTCCTCACAGTCGGTGACCAGCCTTTCAAAGGTCTCCAGCTGCCCGGTCAGGAGGCGTCTTTCCTTGAGAACGCCCTTGGTGGCATCGGGGGTGTTCCAGAAATCCTTATGCGCGATCTGTGCTTCTATTTCACGTAACCGTTCTTTCTTGGCAGGTAAGTCAAAGACACCCTTTCAATTGATCGATTCGTTCAAAAAGCGCTTTTAAGGTCTGCTTTGCTTCGTTCATGTGTCTATACCTCCTTTGTACCGGCATCAGCTGTTGCAGCTATCGATTGTTCAGCTTTCAAACTTATTATAATAAATGTTTTTATAGCAGCATATCAATAAAAAAAGGAAACTGGCAGCCAGGCAGCAGCTGGCGAACCCGTCTCCCCACCGGGTGTAGATGGTTTGCATTCGGGGGCAGGCGGCAGTTACCCGGAGGGCTGCTTCCGTCTGCAGCCGGGCGGTTTCCCGAATACAGCCGCTCGCATCGATGTGGCCGGATATCCCCGTGTTGGCGGCACGCAGCAGGGGACGGCGGTTTTCGATGGCGCGGAAAACCCCCATGGAAAAATGCTGATACGGACCGGAAGTATCGCCGAACCAGGCGTCATTGGTGATATTGACGAGCACGTCTGCGCCGTTTCTCACCGCAGTCCGGGCCAGAGCCGGAAAAATGACTTCGTAACAGATCAATGGGCCGATTGGGTTGGTTCCGGTATCAAGCAGGGTGCCGGGTGTACCGGCCTGGAAATTCCCTGTCTGGACCGTCAGCTTATGGATAAACGGTAAAAATCGCTGCAGGGGGACATATTCACCAAATGGAACCAGGTGAGATTTGTGATACCGGCCGGATTCCCTGCCATCAGTATCAATCAGCAAGGCGGAATTATAATAGCGGAGCGTTTTGTTTGTATCGACCACACAGGTGGGGACACCTGTGAGGAGGGGGCTTTGCCGTTCTGCTGAAAAATCTGAAAGATACAGGGAAAGCGGTCTGTTATAACCAAAATAGAAGGGCGCAGCGGTTTCAGGCCAGATCACGAGGTCTGCGGGTGTCTTTAGCCGTTGGGCAGACAGGCGGGTGTATTTTTGGACGGTGGCCGTCTGAAATGACGGATCCCATTTTTGGTTCTGAGGGATATTTCCCTGCACCAGCACGGCTGTCAGGCTTTGGCTGCCCGTCATCAGCCGGTTTATCCGGTTTATGCGCATATCACCGGAGAAATGGGTAAGGAGCAGGACCATTACAGCCGCAGTTGCCGCGACAACACGTAAGCGGGCAGATGCGCCATCGCTGAAAAACGCCCGGGCACTCAACATATTGATCAGGAGAATGAGGAACGAGACACCGTACACGCCAGTCCATTCGGACATCTGTATCAACTGGATCCAGGCATACTGGGAATACCCGAGTGCACCCCAGGGGAAACCGGAAAAAGCGTGTGCCCGCACAAATTCCAGCGCAACCCAGACACAGGGGAGCATGACGAGGCTGAGCCGGGGATGACCCGCAATGCGGTTGCAGACAAGGGCGAACAGACCCCAGTAGGCGGCAAGGTAAGTGGCCAGCAGCAGCAGAATGGGCGCAGCGACCCATAGGGGCAGGCCACCGTAGGTGTGCAGGGTGGGAAGAATCCAGTACAAGAGGCCTGTGTAGTGGACGATGCCTGCCAGTATGCCCAGCCGGAATGCGACCCCGGCTCTGAGACCCGGAAGTACCGTCAGAAGCGGAACCAGAGCGATAAAGGCCGCTGCATAAACACCGGTTTTGGGAAAGGCAACCATCATGAGAATGCCGGAAATCACGGCTGCCGCATGGGAACGCATCGGGCGCCAACGTCGTGTTCGTTCAGGCTGACGGTAAATCCTCGAAGGGAGAGCGGGATTGATTTTCATTTGAGGTTCCCCGGGAACTGTGCTAACTAAAAAACGCGTGTCACGTTCCAAACACAGACGCGTTTTTCCAAAAAAAGCAGATGATCCGCCAGAAACAAAAAAAGATACCCCTGTTTCTGCAGGCTGAACAACATAACTGTTTCGCGCTGGATTTTCAATCTTCTAAAAACGGAGACCCTCCATGAGCGGTATTACACGTGATAGTGATCTGATTGTCGTGAAACCCGGAACCGATATCGTGGCATCCATGGCAGCGGATTTCAAGGAAGAGCTGGCCGGCCTGATAAAAGAATCCCCCCGGAAACTCGTCGTGGACCTGGCTGATGTAGCAGTGCTGGACGCGGTGGGGATCGGTGTGATAATTGCCACGCACAATTCTCTAAACACGGCGGGAGGCAAGCTAGTGGTTCGGAACGTCAATGACGATATTTACGGGCTTTTTACCACCATGCGGCTGAACCATCATTTTGCTGTCGAACGTAGCTGAATGCCTGAGGTGTATCCGGATTCAACCCGCTTTCCGGCACAGACCCGAACACGCTTGATGATATTCTCATCTTTATGGGGTCTCAGCCTGTCATGACGCGTCAATCACAGGTACCTTGGGTGAAAAACACGGTCAGCCGGCGACAGCAAACGCTTGCTGCGCCGGCTTATTTATGTGAAATCATGATAATGGAATAACGACCACACCACTCGGTACGGCACACCCAACAGCGTCCGTGGGTTTGCCGGCCGGTGTGTCCGGACACTGGTCCCATGCATCCGGCACGCCGTCACCGTCAGTATCGTCGCAGGAGCAGCCGCAGAAGGCGGCAACTTGCTCAGGTGTCAGCACATGGTCATAAAGCCGCACTTCGTCAAGTTTCCCATCCCAACTCCTGTAGTCGTCGAGATCCTCGCCGATTCTTACCGGCTCGTTGCTTACGCTCGGAACACTGGTTTGACTGGAATCGGAAAGTACTTCCTGGCCGTTCAAATACAGACACAAACCGTTCCCACCACTACCGGAGCCGTAGGTAACACAGGCACAGGTCCACTGGTTGAACTGAATCGTTTGGGTTGTTGTTTTGACCCATTGTGTGCCGTTGTTGAGCCAGAGGACAAAAACTAATTGACCATTCTCATTTTTTGAAAATTCAAACGACCTCGTTTTGGACAGGATCGTTCCACTATACTCAGTAAAAGAGGGGTTGATCCAGGCACAGATACTGAGTGAATGAAATTTTTTGTTTTCAAGTGACGGAACAGTGACAAGATCCCCGTCTCCATTAAACTCCAGGCACATATTCTTTTTTCCGCTGACCCATGCAGGAGGCCCTATTAAGGTGCCGTGGTTTCCGTTGCCGCTGGTGTCAGCGCCTTTGTTAACCTTATCATCAAACGTCCAGTTACCGACCATGCCTGCCCTTGCAAACGACACAGATGCGAAAAGATATCCGACAACAAAAACAAAGCAAAAACAAGATATTACAACTTTTTGTTTCATTGTAGAACCTCCATGCTCAAGGTTTCAGATACACGGTGGCAACACAGCTGGTAATGAAGTTTGTCAGGATTGTTTCTATTATAGAGGATTCTTTTTATCTGTAAAGTTAAAACATAGCACAATAACTTTGTTTTTGATTTCCATTGATCGGTCGGGTATGATGTAATGTTTTTTTCGGCCGGAAAGCCGCGTACCGGTTTGGGTTTGATTCGCGACACGAATCCTGTTATACCGGGGCGGACTTAAACAGTCGGAAGGCTGTTTTTTCAGGTTGCGGTCACATGGGTGACGGACCTGATCAGTGTTTCTTACATACCATTTTTTAGCAAGGGGGACTCATGAAAAAATTAGTGCTGTGGTGCGTGGTACTGCTCCTCGCCGCTGTGTTTGTTTACATTGCGTTCTTTCCAAAAGAACAGCCGCAGAAAACCGGGCCGGCCCCGGCGCCTGAAGCCACCGCTCCGGTTTCAACAACGCCTGAAAAGGTGCTCAAGCTTGCCATGGATGCTGACCCGGTATCCCTTGATCCCCATGTTCAGCTCTCCGGCGGCATGCTCCAGTATTCCCATATGGTATTCGATCCCATGGTCCGCTGGACCCAGGATATGCAGTTTGAACCGCGTCTGGCAACCAAATGGGAGCGAATTGACGACCTGACCATGCGATTTCATCTGCGCAAGGGCGTTAAATTCCACTCCGGCAACCCCTTTACGGCCAACGATGTCAAATGGACTCTTGCGCGGCTGAAAAAATCCGTGGATTTTAAGGGTCTGTTCGAAAACTTTACCGATGCGGTTGTGGTGGATGATTACACCATCGATATCAAAACCTCCAAACCCTACGCACTGGTGTTGAATATGGCCACCTACATCTTCCCCATGGACAGTGCGTTCTATAGTGGAACCGATGAAAACGGCAAACCAAAGGACGCCATTATCAAAACGGGTGAATCCTTTGCGATGAATCATGAATCCGGCACGGGACCGTTTACTGTGGCCTCCCGTGAGCAGGGGGTGAAAACCGTGTATGACCGGTTTGCCGATTACTGGGACACCGATTCTCCGGGCAACGTGAAACAGATTGTGCTGACCCCGATCAAAAAGGATGCGACCCGTGTTGCGTCCCTTTTGTCCGGTGATGTCGATTTTATCATGCCGGTTCCGCCCCAGGATTACGACCGGATCAAACAAGATGAAAAGAACCAACTGGTTGCCATGTCCGGCGCCCGGATTATCACCTTTCAGTTGAACCAGAAGCGTCGTCCGGAATTTCAGGACAAGCGGGTCCGCCAGGCCATTGTCTATGCCACCAACAACGCGGGCATCGTGGACCGAATCATGAAGGGCACCGCCACCGTGGCTGCCCAGCAGGGTCCCAAGGGGTATGCCGGCTTCAATGCAAACCTGACCCCGCGGTATGATCTTGAAAAAGCCAAAGCCCTGATGAAGGAAGCCGGGCTTGAAAAGGGATTCGAGTGTACAGCCATCGCGCCGAACAACCGGTACATCAACGACGAAAAGATAGCCGAAGCCTTTGTTGCCATGATGGCGAAAATCAACATCAAGGTGAACCTGAAGACCATGCCCAAGGCCCAGTACTGGGATCAGTTTGATGCACAGGTGGCCGACATCCAGATGGTCGGCTGGCATTCAGACACGGAAGATTCCGGCAATTTTTCCGAATATCTGGTCATGTGTCCGGACAAGGAAACCGGTTACGGTCAGTACAACAGCGGCAACTTCTGCAACAAAAAGGTGGATGAGCTGGTGCTGGCTGCCCAGTCTGAAACCGATCTGGAAAAGCGTGCCGGCATGCTGCAGGAAGTGGAAAAAATCCTGTATGAAGAAGCGGCTTTTGTCCCCCTGCACTGGCAGAACCTGTCCTGGGCTGGCAAGAAAAATGTGGACATCGCGCCCATCGTCAATGTTCAGAACTTCCCCTACTTTGGTGATCTGGTCATCCACTAAAAACGCGTTGTAAATGAATACGCCCCGGCGAGTGCATGCCTTTTTGCATGCACGTCGCCGGTTTTATGAAAGCGGTGTGTGTTTCGCTTTCAGCCATTAACCTTTCGATATTTGCTAATGGCTGAAAGCGAAACCGCACAGCATGAAAATAAAGATTGAAACGATAAGGAACCGGCACACCATGGTTGCCTATATTATCAAACGTGTGATCCAGGCCGCACTGGTGATGTTCGTCATCAGTTTCCTCGGATTCTCGATCAAACACCAGATCGGAGACCCGGTAGCCCAGATGGTGGGGATTTCGGTCTCCAAAGCGGAACGGGCCGATCTCAGAGAGCGTCTGGGCTTAAACGACCCGTTCATGGTGCAGTACAGCCGCTTTCTCAAAGGGGCCCTGCACGGAGATCTAGGGCAATCGTATTTTTTCAAGCGACCGGCCATGGACGTGATCCTATCCAAGGCCCCGGCCACCATCGAGCTGGTGCTGGCCAGTTCGTTTCTCATTCTCGTGATCTCCATTCCCACGGGGATTTTTGCCGCCATCCGGCCGAAGCACTGGTTTTCCCGTGTGGTGATGGGGGGGAGTACGGTGGGCGTGTCTGTACCGGTCTTTCTCACAGCCATTGCCCTGATCTATTTCTTTTCTGTGGAACTCCAGTGGCTGCCGTCGTACGGCCGGGGAGAGACGGTGAATCTCTGGGGATGGCACACGGGATTTCTCACCCTTGACGGGCTTGTTCACCTGATTCTGCCCAGTATCGCCCTTTCCTCGATCATGCTGCCCCTGTTTATCCGGCTGATCCGTTCCGAGATGCTCGAGGTGCTCGAGACGGAGTATATCAAGTTTGCCTGGGCCAAGGGGCTCAATCCGTCCCGGATTTTTTACATTCATGCCTTCAAGAACACCCTGCTTCCCGTTATCACCGTGGGCGGTGTTCAGCTCGGAATCATGATCGCCTTTACCATTCTCACCGAGACCGTGTTTCAGTGGCAGGGCATGGGATCCATGTTCCTTGAGGCCGTGGAACGGTCAGACACCTCTCTGCTGATCGCCTATCTCGTATTTGTCGGCCTGGTCTTTGTGACCGTGAACACCCTGGTCGATATCGTTTACGGTTTCGTTAACCCCAACGTCAGAATCGCGGGACGAAAATGAAGCGTGCCTGGAATCGTTTTAAAAAATCGTTTTTTTTATATAGTTTTCTCAGGGACCCGGTGGCCATTGTCAGTTTTGGGGTCCTTTGCATCCTTTTGTTTGCCGGACTTATGGCACCGGTGCTGGCACCGCATGATCCCTACGATGCGGCCACCATCGAAATTCTGGACTCGGAAAAACCGCCGGTCTGGCTCAGGGGCGGAGACCGCACCTACCTTCTAGGCACCGATGCTCAGGGCCGGGATCTGCTCAGCACCATGCTCTACGGTATGCGAATTTCCATTGTTATCGGGTTGGGCGCGGTATTGCTCCAGGCTGTTCTGGGGATCGGTATCGGTCTGGTGGCCGGGTATGCGGGCGGAAAGGTTGATGCCTTTCTCATGCGGGTGGCGGATGTGCAGCTCTCCTTTTCCACCCTGATGGTGGCCATCATGGTTTCGGCCGTGTTTCAGACCGCGTTTGGCGTGGGCCGGTATGAGGAACTGGCCGTGCCGCTGCTCATCGTGATCATTGGCCTGGCTGAATGGCCTCAGTATGCACGGACCGTCCGGGCATCAGTCCTGGGGGAAAAGGGGAAAGAATATGTGGAGGCGGCCCGGGTGATCGGTCTCAACCCCAAGTGGATCATGGTGCGGCACATCCTGCCCAACACCCTGACGCCGGTCTTTGTCATCTCCACCATCCAGGTAGCCAATGCGGTGATGAGCGAGGCGGCCCTCTCGTTTCTCGGCCTAGGCATGCCGGTAACCAAGCCGTCCATGGGGTCTCTGATCAACTCGGGATTTGAATATATATTCAGCGGCTCCTGGTGGATCACCTTTTTCCCGGGAACGCTGCTCATACTGCTGGTTCTGGTGATCAACCTTCTGGGTGACTGGCTCCGGGATGTGTTGAATCCGAAGCTTTACAAAGGATAGGGGGCACCAAATGACGCATTTACTCGAAGTGGACAACCTGGAAGTCGAGTTCGCCCTGCGGTTCGGTTCCCTGAAAGCCATTGACCGGGTCAGTTTCACCCTGGACGAGGGTCAGCGCATGGGACTGGTGGGGGAAAGCGGGGCTGGCAAATCGGTGACCGGTTTTTCCATTATCAACCTGATCAGCAAGCCCGGGTATATCTCCGGCGGGAGCATTCGGTTCGACCATGGCCGTTATGACCTGACAACCCTGTCTGACGAGACGCTGCGCAAAATCCGGGGAAACCGGATCAGCATGATTTTCCAGGATCCCATGATGACCCTGAACCCGGTGCTCACTATCGGTCAGCAGATGATCGAAACCGTGCTGGCACACCGGTCGGTGAGCCGGGAAGCGGCGAGCCAGATTGCGGTCGATAACCTGAAAAAGGTGCATATTCCGTCTCCGGAAAAACGGCTTGACCAATACCCCCATGAGCTGTCCGGGGGCATGCGGCAGCGGGTGATCATCGCTATTGCCCTGCTCACGGATCCGGCACTGATCATTGCCGACGAGCCCACCACGGCCTTGGATGTGACTATTCAGGCGGAGATCATGGACCTGCTCATGGAACTCTGCGAAAACGAAAAAATGGCCCTGATCCTCATCACCCACGATCTCGGGGTGGTATCCCAGGCCACGGAGACCCTTGCTGTCATGTATGCCGGAAAGGTCATTGAGGCCGGCCCCACCCGTGACGTGGTAAATCAACCAAGGCACCCCTATACCCAGGGCCTGATCCGGTCTCTCCCCGGCCAGGGAACAGAAGGCAGCCGGCTCCACCAGATTCCGGGAATGATGCCCACCCTGACGGACATTCCGCCCGGATGCGCCTTTCATCCCCGGTGCGAATACAGTGACACCCTGTGCGAAACCCGGATTCCGGAACTGGTGACGTGCGCCGGCAGCGGCCATCAGGTGGCGTGTCATCATTATCAACAGATTCAAACCCGTTTAAACGCGTAAGACAGGGGTCATCATGCAGGATCAAACACCGATTGTCAGTATTGACCGCCTGGTCAAGCATTTTGATATTTCCGGAGGGACGCTGGACCGCATCCGGTTTGCAAACGGCCGTCCGTATATGAAGTCCACCGTGGTAAAAGCAGTGAATGCGGTCAGCTTTGCCATCCAGCCGGGCGAGACACTGAGCGTGGTGGGCGAAAGCGGGTGCGGCAAGTCAACCCTGGCCCGCACCGTGATCGGGCTTTACAGGCCCAATGCCGGAACGGTCGCGTTCAAGGGCCAGCGGATTGATCACCTCAGCCCCCGGGCCATGCGCCCCTTTCGATCTCGGATGCAGATGATCTTCCAGGATCCCTATGCATCCCTGAACCCGCGAATGACCGTACGGCAGATTCTCGAGGAACCGGTCCGGTTTCACCAGCCAGGTATAAAGGGAGAGGAACTCCAGGATCGGGTGGCGGAAGTCATGCGGCAGGTGGGAGTAAATCCCGCCTGGCGCACCCGGTATCCCCATGAATTTTCCGGAGGCCAGCGCCAGCGGATCAGTATTGCCCGGGCACTCATGGTGGATCCGGAGTTCATTGTGGCAGATGAGCCGATCTCCGCCCTGGATGTCTCCATCCAGGCCCAGATCCTCAATCTGCTCATGGACATGCAGGAAAAACGAAATCTGACATATCTGTTCATTTCACATGATCTGTCCGTTGTGGAGCATATCAGCTCACGGGTGGCGGTTATGTACCTGGGGCGGGTGTGCGAGATCGCCCCCAAAGCCACGCTTTTTTCCAATCCCCTGCACCCGTATACGGAAGCTTTGTTTTCCGCCATTCCCCGGCTGGGTGAACAAAAACCCAACCATGTGAAGCTGACTGGAGAGATTCCGTCACCGATTCAGCTGCCGGAAGGCTGTGTCTTCCATACCCGGTGTCGGTATGCGGATCAGCGGTGCCAGAAAGAGATTCCCGACCTGGTCGATGTTGATAACGGCGCCCGTGTGGCCTGCCACCGGGTCAGTGAGAGATCTCGATAAGACGCCGGTCAGAATTGTCTTGCCATTCCCCGGGATCCGTATAAAATATGATCTTGATTCAGAGAGCTGAAACACTAGTGGTTTGCTTGCAAAAAACAGAGATAAATGGCTGCTGGTTCCGGCATCCGAAACTGCAAAGATGTTGCCTGAACTGTGGACAACTTTACTCATGTGAGTGAAGATGGTAAAACCCTGCTCCTGACTGAAGTGGTCCCGGTATTGATCCCTCGATGAGACGTTTGATTAACCGGCCATTTACCGTATTATAACCGCATGCGGGTTCTTATACTGCCTGTCTGACATGTTTTTACCCATAAGGAGATGCCAATGACGGATAACAAAAAGTATCGACTCATCACCCGAAGTGATTTCGACGGTCTGGCCTGTGCGGTGATTCTGCGAGAGCTGGGTATGATCGACAAGATCAAGTTCGTACAGCCGAAAGATATGCAGGACGGTAAGATTGCGGTCACGGATCGGGATATCAGTGCGAATCTACCTTATGCGGAAGGCGTTCACCTGGCCTTTGATCATCATATGAGCGAAACCCTTCGGGTTGATGGCGGCCGGGAAAATTTGGTCATCGATCCGCGCATGCCGTCAGCAGCGCGGGTGATTTTCAACTATTACGGCGGCCGGGAAAACTTGTCTGGGATTGATCCAGACATGCTCGAAGCGGTAGACAAGGCGGATATGGCCCAGTTTACCGAAAATGATATATTAAATCCCACGGACTGGGTGCTGCTCAGTTTTATCATGGATCCCCGCACCGGTCTGGGACGATTCAAGAATTTCAGGATTTCCAACTATGACCTGATGATGGATCTGATCACCCACTGCAAGCATCTCACCATTGATGAAATCCTTGACCTCCCGGATGTGAAGGAGCGCCTGGATATCATGAAAAAATACGATACTGCATTTACCGACCAGCTCAAACGGTGCGCAACAGTAAAGGATAATCTGGTGGTGCTGGACCTCCGGAACGAAGCGGTGATCTATCCGGGAAACCGGTTCCGGATCTACACCCTGTTCCCGGAATGCAACATCTCCATACATGTAATCTGGGGTCGAAATAAGGACAATACCGTGTTTGCGGTAGGCAAATCGATTGTGAATATTTCTTCAAATACCAATGTGGGCCAGTTGATGCTTGAATATGGAGGCGGAGGGCATGAAAACGCCGGTACCTGTCAGATTGAAAATGACAGGGCGGAAGCTGTGCTGGAAGAATTGATTACACATATCAATGCGAATTGCTGAAAGCCGGTATGCCTGTCAGGCAACTGTAGCGAAACGTGCGTATCGTAATAAGGCTGTTTGTGGATTTGGTTTTCCCGCAGACAGCCTGTTTTGTGTGCTGCGGCAGACGCGGGCGATGTAGCTTGGTTGAGGGGCTAATGGGGGAATCAGGCGGAGGAGAGATACCTGCGGCATGTTATGATTATCAGTAATGGAGACAGAAAAATGGCTGGAAAAAGAATTGTTGTCATCGGCGGCGTTGCCTGTGGCCCCAAGGCTGCAGCCCGGATTAAACGTCTGGCACCGGATGCGGACGTCACCATCATTGAAAAAGGAGAGCTGCTCTCCTATGCCGGGTGCGGGCTTCCCTTTTACCTTTCCGGTGAAGTGCATGATCACAATGAGCTCATGGCCACACCAACGGGTGTGGTCCGGGACACCCAGTTCTTCCAGAAGGTCAAGGGCATTCGGGTGCTGAACAAAACCCTGGCTCAATCCATTGATCGGGAAAACAAGGTGGTGCATGCCATCAGTATTCTCAGTGGAGAATCCGTGGAACTGCCCTACGACACCCTGGTGCTTGCCGTGGGAAGCAAGTATTATGTACCCCCAATTCCTGGAACGGATCTCAAAGGGGTCCATTTTCTGCAGACCATTGAGGACGCCCAGAAAATTCGAAATCAGGAACGGGAAATGGCTGGCAAGCGGGCGGTGATCATCGGTGGCGGCCTAATCGGTATCGAAGTGACCGAAGCTTTTGTTCGCCAGGGACTTCAGGTGACGGTGATCGAAAAAGGAGAGACCATCCTGGGCGAGCTCTTTGATCCTGAGGTGGTGCATCATGTGCATGGCGCCCTGCGTGCCGGCGGTGTGGATTTGAAGCTCTCAACCGAAGTCACCACCATCAACGGAGATGACCGGGGGAAGGTCGTGGGGGTGACAACAACCAACGGCGTGATCAAGGCAGATATGGTGCTCATTGCCGTAGGCGTAAAGCCAAATACCCGCATGGCCGAAGATGCGGGACTCGCTCTTGGCGAAACAGGTGCCATTCGTGTGGATGAACAGTTGCGCACATCAGATCCACATATTTTTGCCGGCGGCGACTGTGTGGAAAATCGTCACCTGGTCCACGGAGGGGCGGTCTACGCGCCTATGGGATCGACTGCCAACAAACACGGCCGTGTGATTGCCGATACCATCTGCGGGGTGCCCAGCCGGTTTACCGGTATACTCGGTACGATTATCTGCAAGGCATTTTCCATGAACATGGCCCGCACCGGTCTGACGGAAAAGGAAGCAAAAGAAAGGGGCTATGATGTGCTGACCGTTCTCAATCCCTCACCGGACAAGGCCCATTTCCTGTCCACTGCCAACCTGATCATCATCAAATTTGTGGTGGACCGGAAAACCGCGAAACTTCTGGGCGCTCAGATTGTCGGGCCTGGCGATGTGGCCAAGCGGATTGAGATCGCCATCTCCCACATGGCCGCTGGCGGCATCGTAACTGATATCGGGCATTACGATCTTGCCTATGCACCGCCCTTTTCGCCGGCCATGGACAATATCATCACCACCGCCAATATTGCCGGCAACAAGCTGGCAGGTATCGGGAACGCCCTGTCCCCTATCGAGGTGAAAGCCAAAATGGATGCCGGTGAAGATTTTCTGATGCTGGATGTGCGCTCACCCCAGGAATACGAGCAGATGCGCATCGAAGATGAACGGGTCAAGCTGATTCCCCTTGGGAAACTTAGGTCCGCACTGGCAGATCTGCCCAGAGATAAAGAAATTGTCGCTTATTGCAAAATCTCTTTGCGCGGATATGAGGCGGAGCGGATACTGGTCGGAGAAGGCTTTACCAACGTGGCGTATATGGACGGCGGCCTGGTCTGTTGGCCCTACAAAAAAATTGTAAATGCATAAGCTTCAGTGACACGAACACCCTCATTCCCCTTTCCGTAAGCAGATTCTCTGGTTACGGAAAGGGGCACGACTGACCGCCTAACCCATGGCTGCCTGGACAAATTCCAGGGTGGCCCGAACCGTGGGATCAAAGAAACAGTGCAGGCCTTCCTGCCAAGTTGTGTCAGCCAGTGCGGCTTTGATTTTTGCAACCGCATGTTTTTTCTGCAGTATTTTCATGGGGATGAATGCGTGCCCTGGGTTGTCATACCAGCCGGTGACAATGGCCTTGGCGCGATCCATGAGGGCCTCTGCCGGCAGCACTTCATCCACCCAGCCTTTTTCCAGTGCCCCGTTCGGATCGAGCATATCACCGAAATACATAACATCCCGGTACGCCCGGTCTGAATTGAGGCCGAACCGCATGACTTCGGTCTGAGTCACGGACAGGGGAAGACCAATTTTGATTTCACTCATGCCCAGTTTCACCTTGGGGTGATCGGTTACCAGGCGATAGTCGGAAGCCATGGCGAGAATCATACCCATGGCCGCAGCGTGGCCGTTCATGGCACAGACCACCGGCTTGGCGCACTGAAAGAAATCAAGGAGAACCTGCTCTTCAAAGTCAAAGAATTCGCAGACCGCTGCATGGTCTTCCAACGCTAGGAACATGGGCAGATCAAACCCGCTTGAGAAGAAACGTCCCGCACCGGTGAGAATGATACCTTTGAGGGTGTCGTCGGTATTGACCTTTTCCACAGCTGCCTTGAGCTGCTCCAGTGTTTCACGGTTCACAGCGTTGGTTTTTCCGTTTTCCAGCGTCAGAATAACGATATTTTCCTGGATGGTTTCCTTGAGCATGATACCTTACCTCCCGTAAAAGTTATAAGAATATATATTCTAATATTGAACATACGTTTCCATGTCAAGACACTGTCATTCCTGCCGCACGTCAATGCCGTGCCAAGTTACAAACGCACTGTCAGCTGATCGATTATTGAAGAAAACTCCAGAGAACGCCTGCCGCAATGGCCGACCCGATGACGCCGGCAATGTTGGGAGCCATGGCATGCATGAGAAGAAAATTGGTGGGATCTTCCTTCTGTCCCATGATCTGAACCACCCGTGCCGAGTCCGGCACTGCCGACACACCGGCAGCACCAATGAGCGGGTTAATCTTCTGGGTAAGAAAGAGGTTCATGACCTTTGCAAACAAGAGTCCGCAAGCGGTTGCCATGGCAAAGGAGAGCGCACCCAAAAGAAAAATTTTCACGGACTCAGGTGTGAGAAACACGTCTGCCTGAGTACTGGCCCCCACCGTGAGCCCCAGAAGGATGGTCACGGTGTCGATGATGACCGTGCGTGCTGCCTGCGCCAGGCGCTCGGTGACCACGGCCTCTTTCAGAAGATTTCCAAAGCAGAGCATGCCGAGCAAGGGAAGCGCTGCCGGTGCCAGCAGGCAGCAGAGAAGGAAGGCCAGGATGGGAAAGATAATTTTTTCCGTTTTGGACACGGTCCGAGGATCTTCCATTTTAATCAACCGTTCGTTTTGGGTAGTGAGGAGCTTCATGATCGGCGGCTGAATCACGGGTACCAGTGCCATGTATGAATAGGCGGCAATGGCAATGGGGCCGATGAGTTTGGGTGCGAGTTTGGCGGTGAGAAAAATGGCCGTGGGGCCGTCCGCACCACCGATAATACCGATGGCTGCAGCCTGCTCGGGCAAAAAACCCAGGGCCAGAGCTCCGAGAAAAGTGAGAAAAATTCCGGTCTGAGCGGCCGCTCCCAGCATCATGAGACTGGGCCGGGCCAGCATGGTTGAAAAATCGGTCATGGCACCGATTCCCAGAAAAATGAGGGGGGGATAAATTCCCTGGGTTACCCCGAAATACAGATAATTGAGCGCACTTCCGGATTCATAGATCCCCAGCCCCAGACCGGTAAATACCGGAATGTTGCCCATGAGGACACCAAAACCGATGGGGATCATCAGCAAGGGTTCGTAATGTTTTACAATACCGAGATATATAAGCGTCAGGCCGACGCCCAGAAGAATGATATGGCGAAAGGTGAGCATAGAAAAGCCGGTGTTGGCCAAAAAATCAATCAAAAGCTGTTCCATGAGAAGGGTCTTTATCCTCAAGTTGTCGGGTATGTTCGTTGTGTTCAGAATCCCAGTAGAAGAAGCCGTTTTCATTCGGAACGATCCGTCCGGCTAAAAGTAGGGTATTGAGTGTAGCATGGGGCCGGGAAAGGCCGCGTTTTTCCGCCAGCTCAAGGAGGCGCGGCAAAGAAAAGACCGTACCGCCCAATGTAGTGACCAGCATGTGGTAGACCCGGGCTGTTTCCTGAGTATCATCCGCCGCGCGATCTGTTTCCCGTGAATCTGCTCTTTTTTCGGTTGCCATAATCACTTGCTTTACTTTATGAAACAGTCTATTTCTGTGTTTCCAGGCATGAATACAGCGATGCAGTTGGGAAATGGTAAAGGCCAGTGTCGTTAGGCCGATAAAGACGATCAATACACCGACTCCGGCCATCATCCAGCCGTTGTGGGTACTGATGCGGGTGAGGCTTTCAAATATCAGATGCATCGGTATGGACTCGCCTTTAGCGATTTCATCATGAGGGCTCAGCGATTCATCAGATAGGGCATTTTTTCCGATAAAAATCGACTGTGATGGCGCATGAGCTTGTCTCCGAGAACGGCATCCTGCTGGATCAGGGAAAAAAAATCATTCCGGTACATGACCAGGACCTCGCCATCAGTCAGGGCGGTGCCGGTGGCTATATAACGGGAGACGGCAGAAATTGTGGCCCAGCCAATAAACGCACCGGATTTATGCAGGGTAAAGGCTTCGCCCGATTCCAAGGAAATCATGAAATTTCCAGACACCACCACATAAAACGCCGTGGCGTGGATCCCCTGACGGAAAAGGACTTCCCCTTCACTTACCCGGGCAGGGTACATGATACCGGCGAGCTTTTCCAGCTGATCCAAGTCAATCGTCTTGAACAGAGCCATTTTCTGCATCAATTTCAGAATGTTATCATGCATATTTTCGTCTTTAAACTGAAATAGAAGACGGATTCGAGCTGATGGTTCTACAAGAAGCTTGCATAACAAACTGCGTTATCAGGATCATCCAGTCGCTGCGTAACATAACATCCCGGTGCAGGTTCAATAGACGGATATTCTGGATGATTTCCAGCGATACGCGCACTTACCTTTTTACCCGCATATCGTTTATTCCATTTTACCCAATCTATCCACCAAGACCCCTCATATTGCTGAGTACCGGTTAACCATTCCTCTGCTGTGTCCGGCAGATCCTTGTTCACTTTATATCCATGTTTCTTCTTTTGGGGAGGATTCACAACCCCCCCAACATGACCAGATCCACCTAAAACAAATCTAACAGATCCCTTTTTTAACTTAGCACCCAAGTAGGTACCTTTCCAAAGCGCAATATGATCATCTTCGGCAGAGATAAAATAGCACGGTTCTTTACTGCGTGATAAATCGATAGACTCTCCAGCAAGCTTCAACGCATCTTTATCTTTCAACCGATTGTGCAGATACATATTTCGCAGATAATAACTGTGCATTTTCGCAGGAAGATTCGTGGAATCCGTATTCCAGAATAACATATCAAATGCCACCGCAGGCTTTCCCTTTAAATAATTATTAATCACATACGACCAGATCAGCTCATTGGGGCGCAGCATATTAAAACTGTTTGCCATGGCACATCCACGCATATAGCCGGTTTCTGACATCATTTTTTCAAATTCAGATATCTGCTTTTCATCAATAAAGACACCCATGTCACCTGGAATGGAAAAGTCCATCAGGGTTGTCATGTACGTTGACGTTGCAATGGATTTATCCTTCTTTGCTGAAAGATATGCATTCGTACACGCAAGTAGCGTTCCTCCCATGCAATATCCAATGGTATGAACCGCATCCACGTCACAAATCTTTTTAGCAACGTTTATTGCCGCTATCGGACCTTCAAGCATATAATCCTGAAAGTCTTTTTCCGCATGTCTTTCATCCGGATTCACCCATGAAATCATAAATACAGTGTATCCTTGCTCTACCATCCATTTTACCATTGAATTTTTTGATGTGAGATCAAGAATGTAATATTTGTTAATCCAAGGCGGAACAAAAACAATCGGCCTGTTAAATACGGATTCAGTTAACGGGCTGTATTGGATTAACTGTATTAAATCATTCTGAAAAATAACATGACCTTCAGTTGTCGCAAGATCAACGCCTACTTTAAATGCATCCATATCTGTCAATTTAATCTGAATATCACAGGGAGATCGTTCCATATCATCTAACAGATTCTCAAGACCCTTTATTAAATTTTCCCCCCCTGTTTTCATGGTCATCCTTACCAATTCAGGATTAGTTGCAACAAAATTAGCCGGGGATAATGCATCAGTGATATGTTTTGTGTAAAATTCTAATTTATGCTTCTCTTTTACATCAATACCGGAAACAGACTGAATGCTTCTTAGTAAAATTTGAGCTATTAATAAGTACATTTGTTTATAAAAATTAAAAACAGGGTTCATCTCCCATTCATTATTTCTAAATCGTTTATCGGAAGGCAACGGACTAACCACTTGACGATACGGTAACCCCATCGCTTGAAAACCTGTATTGATTACAATATCAATAAACTGCTTCGAATAATCCGTATGAATATTTAAGATTTCTTGTGGGTTTTCCCAAAGACGCATCGTCATATTTGTAAAAAGCTGACCGATTTTTAGATTTTCATCAAGTTTTGTTGAATCCTGATCCTTTATTTTTAAATAATAATCATGAAGTAAACGATTGCTCTGTACGCCCACACGATTCATTATTTCCAGAAGTCTATGTATATCGTAACTCGGTAATTCATTAAAATCCATGATTAAAACCTTCCTGTTCATTATTTTCATTTAAATCCAGATTTGCTGATCTAATAGATCTGAAGACAGTGTAATTATCTAAAAACAGATCAACCAATTCCGGATCAAACTGAGAACCCCTGTTTTCTGAAATATTTTCTAATACACGCTCTTCATCCCATGCTTCCTTATATATTCGTGCGGACATAAGCGCATCATACACATCTGCTAACGCGACAATTCGTCCAAACAAAGGAATTTCTGTTTCCGATTTTCCGGAAGTTGATACGGATCCAATACTTTTACCGTCAATAATTTTAACTGTATTAATATCAATATTTCCCGGATACCCCTTTCCATCCCATCGCTCATGATGATTCAAAGCAACTTCCATTGCAGCTTTATCAACTTCGGTCGGGTTATTCAAAAACAAACTGGCGCCGTATACGGTATGAAACTTCATCTCCTCATATTCTTCAGCGGTAAATATTCCTGGCTTTCTCAGTATCAAATCTGAAATAGCAACCTTTCCAACATCATGCAGCATCGCTGCCATTCGGAGAATATCCCGTGTTTTTCTAATTTCTGCTTCTTGTATACCCCTTTTTTTAGCCCATAACTCATACAATTCTACGGCATATCCACCTACACGGATAACATGTGCGCCGGTTTCTTTCGGATCCCGTAATTCCGCCATTTGAATCATTCTCAATATAATAGAACGCGTAAGCTGAGCGCGTTCTAACGAAATAGCTGCAATACTGGCAAAAGATTTCAAAATAAGCTCATCCTCAGCAACAAACCGACGAATATACCCACTATCCGTTTTGGCATTGATTAGCTGAAGCACGCCGATGTTTCGATGAGAAGCATTCACCATCGGTATTGCAAGCATGGAACGCGTTTCATATTTTGTTTTTTTATCAACAGCGGAACTGAACCGGTAAGGTAAATAGGAAGGAATATTATAGGCGTCCTCTATATTGATGATTTTTCCGGTAACAGCAGAGTGTCCTGCAATACTGTTGGAATCAAGAGGTATTGTAAATGAAGAATAAATCAGTTTTTCATTCGGTTTCAGTCTTTTTTTTAATGTATCATTTTGAGAATATTTAAAATGAAGTTTTCCATTTTCACTGATATACAAAGAACCCGCATCTGCATTCACAATTTTTCGAGCTTCAAACAGCAATTGCTCCATCAACATGTCAATGTCACGAATTTCGTTTATTTCCATATTAATGCGTGAAAGAACCTCGAGTTTTTGCGCGTCGGTAAACATCGAATGATCTCCACATTATTATCTTAAATATTAACGAATAGTGATACGTGTGAGTTGAATGCCAGAAAAAATGTTACAGATAGCTTAATACAGGCATCGATTGATTTCAATACACAAAAAAAAAGGCGAACCATTATCAATCATCATAATGGTTCGCCTTTTTTTATTTAATTAAAACTTAATTTACCTGAACAAGAACCGTTGCTGTTACAGTATTCATATCATCAACATATGCTGTAATTTCAGCAATACCACCGCCGAATCCACCAGCACCTGCTGTTACAGCATCTACAGCAGTGTATACGAATGTAGCGACACCTGCTGCATTTGTTCGACCTGAATACGCACTCATTGTTCCTTCATAATCTTCAGTGTTAAAATCAGGATATTCTGTATCATACATAACCACACCAATAGTAATTAACTTATCTGGTACGGGAGTTCCGTCCACAGTAAGCAATGTTGCGGTAATGGTACTGTTTCCTCCAAAAGAAATCGTAGGTGCAGACGCAGTGATTCCAAGTGAATATGGCGGCTCGAGCTGAACAATATTGACTGAATTACTTGAGACCCGCCCATTTCCAGGATCCGTATATGCTGCACTAATCGTAACTGTACCGGGTTCATTAGAGGCTGTATACGTACATCTGGCAATACCATCCGCCCCTGTTGTCAGGGTATAGGGAAGCGGAACACCTGAATCAATTATACCGGGCGTTTGCCCATCTGACCGATTGACAGTTATCTCAATATCTCCACCTGATATAACTGAACCATTTTCAGACTCTACATAAATCTCTATCACGCTGGTATCCACTGTATTTGCATAAATAGATGCGGGTGTCGCTGTTAATTCAATTACAGCGCCTTGAATCTGATACACAGTCGTTCTCGTAGGATCATACGGAACATACAACGTAGAGTAAACCTTGTTTAAACGATACCCCAATCCAGTTTCGACTTCACCGTATGGTGAGTAGCCATAGGCATTAAACAGCATGCCTTCTTTAAACTCCTTCGATGATGAGGGAAGCCAGAATTGATAAAAAGAAGATACCTCAGATCCATAAACATAGGTACTGGCCGTAAGGCGATTTTGAATCCAGTGCGCATATGCTTTCAAGTAAGTGATCTTAAATGTCGCAATACCATTCTCATCTGTCGTAACAATATCCGGTATTGAACCGCCAGCTGTATTCTGAGGAGTTAAACTGCCATCACCGTTTTTGTCTTCAGTATATATATCTCCCGAGATGAGTTGAACTGTATCTAAGTATAAGTTTTTATTTATATCTTCATTGGGTTCAACACAGGTTCTCGATATACCGTACTCCTTTTTAGTACTTTGATATTCCCAGTGATAACCTGTTGCGTAGTTTTGCGGCCACAGATTTAAAGATACGATGGCACCTGAGACAGAATTTCCGTTTGAATCTGTGACTACGACTGAAACCGGCAACTCATAAATGGTATCATCATAATCCGGAGAAATAGCTGTTCCAGAACCAATGGTAACCGATCCAGCAGTGCCTCCAATCACAATACTGATCGTATCCGAAATATCAACCGCGAGACCACTTCCTTTAACAGACGCTGTAATCTCAACACCTTTTGCATCTGAACTCAAACTACCTGCAATGAACTGAGTTTCAGCTATACCACTCTCATCCGTAAAAACAACACTCGGCGAAATAATTTCTCCGCCTCCAGTTGATTGGTTAATGGTAAATACAACCGGAACATTATAAACAGGCTGCCCCGGTACCTCATTACCATTCCCTGGAATATCCGGATCATCCACTAAACTTTTTACACTTGCACGTAATGTAACAAAACTGGGATTTGTCGCATCTGTCGTTGGCGGCAGTACATATGCGCTGGATTGCAAGACAATGTGTTCCGCTTCATCAGATGGAATCGTAAACACAACATCCAGTTTATCAAAGGGATTACTTGTGCTTCCCAATTCATACACAGTAACCGTAGCCTTTCCAGATCTGTCAGATACTAGCGTTCCAGAAACAGAGTTATTCATGGTAGTATCTTCAAAATACGTATTTGAATTGTTTTCCCATTCGCCAATACTGGTTGCAAACGCTACGTTTTTCATGTTCGGATTTGAAACGTTTACCCTGAGTTTATTATTTTTGGTAACATATATCGTTTTATTAGCCGGTAATGGGTTATACGTTTTGATAACAACATTGGCACTGTTTAATTCTTCAACACTCTCAATTCTGAACATATCCGCAGCGGTACTGACCCTGAACGTAAGAGTCCCGCTAGCCCCCATTGCAGTGGCTGTGACAAGAACATCAACAGATGATGAGGGTAATGTAGCAACACTGACATTACCACTGACTTTTCCATATACATCCGTTGAATTATTTGAACTGTCTATATCAATGTTCAAATAAGTTCCACCATCGGCAGTTGACTGCGTAAATGTAATTTCTTGATTATAAATCGCACTACCACCCGCATCTTTGAGTGTAGCTGTTATGTTAGACGATACCTGATCGGAAATACTGTTATTATTCGTGGACAGCGAAAGGGTTGTACCTGTTATCTGAATCGGTATGGAAACAGGACCCGCATTACCTGAAGTCGCCTGAACAAGAACGGTACGATTGGAACGATCAACCGTTCCGCAGGAAAAATCAACTGCCACTTTACCCGATGCATCTGTCACTGATTGAGATGCACTCAACTGTCCTTGATCACTTCCGCCTGAAAAAGGAGCCAGGGAAAATAAAACCGAAGCACCTTCAATGGGTACATAGTTTTCATCAATAACCGTTGCGGTTATTGTTGTTTTGTCGGAATTATCCGTTTTTACAGATAACGCAGATGCATTTAGTGAAATATAGGCAGCAGGTGGAAGCACATCTTCACCTGATATGGTGATGCGAATCACCTGTTCAACACCGTTGGATGAACAGGTAACATCAGCTACACCTGCAATTTCACCAGACATTAATGAGATCTGGTAAGTTCCGTCATCTGATATAATGTTTGTATTTATTCTGTTATGGTTATTAGAAAATTTACCCAATGTTGTATGAAACACAAGAGGTGTTCCTTTTGATACCGGATTTCCATTCGCATCTTTCAATGTGGCTGTTATAACCGCTGAGCTCACGCCATCTGCGAGGATGGTATCCTTATCCGCTGAAAGACTGATTGTCGCCGTATCCGTCGTCACCTCTGTTGGTTTCAGAAAACTTAACGTTAATTTTTCAGATTCAACCGCATTAGATGAAGCAAAAATCAGAACCGTATCGTCTGCATCATGGACATCTGTCACCGTACAACTGGCAGTACCATCGTCACCTGTCGTTGTTACACTCGGATTGATTGCAACAAGCCCATTGTTTCCAACACATTGAAATGATATGGGTATACCTCTTACCGGCCATCCGGAATCATCAAAAACCTGCCCATACACCGTGTAACTGTCGGTACCATCCGCTTCCTGCCCATAGGTCACTGCAGCGGATACGGTTACACGCTTTACACTGATTGCCGTTCCTGTTTCTGAAAAAGCAACTCCGATCTCATTGGACGTTACTTCATCTGAATTAGCTGTAATTACAAAAGTATCTGTTTCATCTACAATATCAGTAACTGTACAGGAGAGCGTACCATTTTCCGCAGTAGTTCCACTTGGAGGATTAACGGTTACCAGACCAATATTCCCGGTAATTGAAAATGTCACCTTTTTACCACTGATCGCATAACCGTCCGCATCAAGAACCTGGGCAACAAGTGTATATGAATCTTCACCATCTCCCGCTGCACCCGTCGTCGTCGTGGCAGCTAATTTGACACTTGCTGCGTCAGGGAGATTATCTGTCTTGTCATCCGGTTTATCACCAGGTTTACTGGATGTTGTTGTTCCTGTGACTTTAATTGTCCAGGAACCTTCCGAATTACCGGTAAAAATTTTATCCACAGTAACGTTCAGATAATAGGTACCGGGCTCAACATTAGAAATTCGTTTTGTAGACTGCAGGGGCCCTGGTTCAAAATAAATAAGCTGGTCAATTTCACCTTTGGTTGTACTCATAAACCCAACAGTCAAATAATTTGATCCGGTATATGTAATTTCAAACTCAACCATGCCACCGGCAAACTCGAAGGTATCCGTAAAACTCGTACCTTGGCCCTCAAATGTCTTTGTTATTTTATCTGTTGAGCTGCTTTTATCATCATCCGGACTTCCCTTTGTGCCACAACCCGTGATAAAGAAAAGCGCAATCACGATAACCCAAACCATCCATTTATAATGAAACCGATTCATGAGAGTCCTCTTTCTCATAAGGAACATTGATGCATTATGCATAAGAATCTTCTAATTCTACAATCTTGGGAGTGATAAAAATAATCAGCTCTTTTTTTTCGTTATCTTTCACTGTTGATTTAAACAACCACCCGATAACAGGAATTTTTGATAGTATTGGAAACCCATTTTCAGAGTATGTATCACGTGTTTTTGTGATGCCGCCAATCACTATCGTATCACCATTATTCACTAATAATTCGGTCGCTGCTTCTTTTGTATCAAACGATCGGTCAGTACCTACCAGAGCGCCCAAATCATCTTTTGTAATCAGAATTTGCATCAATACACGGTTATCGTTTGTAATATGCGGTGTTACTTCCAGAAGTAAATCTATATTTTTAAATTCAACGGTAATCTCGCCATCGTTATAGGAACGATAGGGATATTCCACACCCTGTTTGATTTTAGCTGTTTTATTATCAAGTGTCATAATTCTCGGTGAAGATACAATTTTCACTTCACCATCAGATTCAAGTGCCTGAAGTGCGGCATTTAGAACCAATGGTGTTCCGCCAATACGCTCAAAAGTAAATCCCATCTGACCCCTGATATCGGCTATTGTATTATCCCCTTCTTCCTCACTGGCAAGCAGCGGGGGAAACAGCATATTAGCAGCATAATCATACTGGCCGCCCAGATCACTTCGATAAATCCCCTCCTGGTTGCTACCCGCATTCCATGTAACACCCAGTTGCTTTGAAAAATCCGTATTCGCTTCAACAATCTTTGCCTGAATCAAAACTTGCGGTGTAATACGATCCAGCTTATTTACAATACTTTTCGCTTGACGAATCTTTGCCTTGGTGTCTGTCATAATCACCTGATTCGTACGTGTATCAACACTGATTAACCCGCGATCTTCGGTTAAAATTTCCTTTAAATGCGGAACAATATCTCGACTTGCATCAGAATAGTTGATCGGAATATATTCGGTATACAACGGCTCAAGCGCTTTTTTTTCTTCTTCCGCACGTTTTCGCGCCATTAGCGCTGCCTGACGGAGTTCTTCTTCTTTTCGAATTGTTTCCAACGTTGCAATTCGGATAATATCCCCTTCATGGGTCATTCCCAATTGGTTCATTTTTAAAACCAAATCTAGCACCTGATCCCAAGGTACCGGTTTTTCAAATGCGAGTGTAACTTCACCTGCAACATCTTTATCTATCGCATAGTTTTTACCACTTATTTCTCTTAAAATTCTGAAAACATTTTTAATATCAGTTTTATAAAAATCCAGAGCAATCTTTTCACCTGTATATTTTTTTCCTTGATTATCACCTAAACTATAGGAGCTATCATCTCCATCTTCACCCAAGCGCTTTTCATTCACAGCTTCTTCTGTTGTAGCTACCATTTTAACAGATGATTTAACGTTGGAAGGTTCAACAGTGGAAGGTTCCTCTAGCTGACCAACAGCTATAGCATCTTCTGCTTCAAATAAGACAGAAAGCGTATTTTGATCTGATCTGACAGAGTAGGGTGCAGAATGAGATAATTCAAATACAATCATTGCTGTATTCATATCCGCTTTATTCTGCATTGGCGTAATCGATTTTACAATACTGTCGACAGAAGCTGTATGCATCTGTTTCTGTTTAAACTCAGGAATACTGGTGTTGGGTATATTAATTTTAAAGGATGTGTCAGACAAAGGGATGATTTTATATTCAACCGAGTCAGCAAAACGAATCGTTGCCTCAGAACGCCCGATTTCAAGCTGCTTAAACTCTATATCCGTTAGGTAATTAGAAGAATCAACATTTATATTTTCACTTTGATCTGAAACTGTTACCAACGCATTATCATGAGCTATTTTATCTGAAATTTCACCTAACGAAATAATCATTCCAGAAGCAACAGATTCTGATTTATATTTTGATAACAAAGGCGCATATGTATCAACAACAACTCTCAGTCGATCCGGATAACAGAAATGCCTGATATTTTTTACAAACGAATTATTAATCGGTATTTTTTGTTCTGTCGTATACTTGGTTCCCACATTAAAAATATCAAATACAATTCGAGGTGGATATTGAATCGTAAAAGATTCATATTCTGTGATAATGCCATCAGCTTCAAGTAATACGGAAAAAAGATCCTCATCTATTAAATTAGATTGAATATCTAACAGCTGCGTTGCTTGCTGAGAAATAATAGCTGTTTCAGTCTCATTACTATCACTTGTATATTCAAACTGTACCTTATCTGTCTCCTCCTGGTTTTCAACGTTAGATACGGTTTGAATTTCTGGCTTATCAAACGTTACAATCAGTTCATCTGACTGCTGTGAAACACTGTATTGAATATCTTCATTCAATAGAATTTTGAGTTTTGTATGCGTTTTGTCAGCCACATCATCCTGATAAGTGGATGTCGATACATCTATTGAATCAATCCAGTTATTTTCTGGATATTCAAAATAGTTTTTCTTACCAACCCATGTTGCATCTTTTAAATAGAGGATGACGCCGAGCGGTGATGTATGCTTTGCAGACATGTAAGAAATACCCTGATCCAACGTAACATGAAGAGCAACTACCGCCGGGTCCTCGTTTATATTTATATCATACACTGACTTTTGCGGGGCAGTCTCTTCGATTGTTTGCGTATCTGACGTTTCTATAGCTGCCGGATCGACAGTTGCCTGCTTTGAACCACAACCCATCAATAATGAGGTAACCCAAACAATGCCAATAACAATTAAAAATTCATATCGTTTTAAATACTTGGTTGCTTGACCACCCATATGATTATTCTCCAACCGGTTTTTGAAGTTTTATTTCCCGCTGAATGACTTTTGTCTTTCCAAGGGGATTTACAACTTCTTCTTCAATCAATAATCGATCATTTGAAATTTCAACTATACGTCCGGAATTAAGTCCGATATATGTACCCAATCGGACAACATATCCTTTTCCATTCGATTCTTCAACAATACCTATGGTTTCCTGCTCAGACTGAATAATACCAACTAATTCCAGCTGACCCAAATCAAATTTTTCTAATGGAGTAATATGTTTTCTTTTATTTTTCTTCGGTTTAAATTTATCTTCACCCGAAATTTCGGATTCAAAGAAAATTGATTTAAATGGATCTAATTTTCCATCTGGCAGATAGTATTGCTGAATCGATGCGTCAGTTGTAACGATATCATTTAAAGACGCCTCGGACTGAATTACCGAGGATAATAATTTTTCTTTGATTGAACTGACATCATCATGATTTGCTACTGATGTAGCTGATCCCGTGTTACGTATTTCCGATACATCTTTATTCTTATCCTTAAACGTTTCTTTTTTTTCTTTATTTTCGGGCTGGGAAGGATCATTTATTGGTATTTTTTTCTGAACCTTTACTGTTCGAGTTACAACAGTACTTTCTTTACTGTCGTCCCCCTTTGTACAGGATATAAAAAAAAGAAGACTCACAATTCCGATACATGAGGTAATTAACCTTAAACAACCTTTTGCGTATGTGTTTTCGAGCATTTTCATTTTTTATTTCTTCTTTTTTGATTGAGGTGTATTTTTCGGCTCGATAAACTTGTACGTCACCGCTTGAAATGTCGTAATGATCACGTCAGCATTCTTACTATCCTGCTTCAGCCTTAAATCACGAATAGTTACAATTCTATTTAACCGCGCCAGCAGATCCAGAAATACGCCTACATTGTGATAACCCCCTGTAACCGATATAGTTATCGGTAGTTCAGCATAAAAATCTTTAACAACTTCTTTTTGCGGCTTAAACGTAACAAATTGAAGCCCTGAACTGTTTCCGGACTGAGAAATATTAGTCAGTAATGTGGGTATTTCTTTTTTTTCAGGCAGCGCTTCCATTACAACTGAGAATCTGAGCTGCGCCGCTTCCCACTCTTTTTTTAATTTTTCGAGTTTACGTGCTTTTATCTTTGCACGTTGAATCTTAGCATCAACCGCACTGTATTCTTCTTTGAGCGCGTTAATTTCATTATACTTAGGCATATACAAAAACCAAACAAATACACCGGTAATAATGAGAATGCTTCCGAAAAAAATCAGTATACGCTGAAGTTTGGTAAGTTCCGATATATTATCAAATAATTTATCTATTGAATTTTTATTTTTATTTTTCATTGGAAACCTTCTCGCGTAACTCTTTCGATTTTCAACGTTTGTTACAATCTACACTGAAACTTTTAATTTCTATATCACCCTGACTTGTCTTTATGGATCGTTTTTTTATAGATCTCAAAAAAACCTCAGAAAAAATTGAAGATCTTTCTAAGCGCGTCATGAAGTCCGCAACAGTTATCTCATCCAGACTGTTACCATTCAACATGACTTTATTATCCTTAAAACTGAGATCTGTCAGCCACATTCGATCTTTTATAATCATTTCAGTCATCGTATCAAGCAGGACAACAGCTTCACTACGACGGGATTTTAGCGTGTCAATTGCATCCACACGTTTATTCAATATATCAAGTTTTTTCTTTATTTCATCAACCTCTTTAACTTTTGCCTCATAGGATTTTAGTTGTGCTTTTGCCACTTCCAATTGGTCTTTGTGCTCAGCAATTTTTCCGGAAAGATGCCAATTATAAGCACCCAGGCAAATTAATACCAGAATAACCGTTAACAAAAAAACAGATACCTGTTTGCGGATATTTTCCTTCGTTCGTTCAGCACGAAAAGGTAAAAGGTTGATTCTAATCATTTATCGTTTACCCTTCTCATGGCAAGGCCCATACAGATGGCTGATTGTGGCGCCATCTGTTTGAGATATTCTTCATCAAGATGATCATTATCAATAATTATTTTAGCGAATGGATTAATGACAGTAACGTCCACGGATGTTTGAAGTGACAAATTATCACGAAATTCTTTTACATTTGCACCGCCGCCACTCAAAATAATTTTTGATATATTTTTATCAGGATATGTGGAATAAAAGAAATCAAGTGCCCGTCTTATCTCAGTACACCAATCAGCAACCACCGAAGATACGATCATCTGCATATCTTCCTGTGTTATTTTGTCAGATTCAGTATTATTTTTAATTTCTTCAGCTTCCAAGAAAGAACACCCTGTCATGGACATTATCTTTTTAATTATCTGATCACAACCAAGTGATACGTCTCTAATAAAGACAGATAAATAACCACATATAATATTGAGCGAAGTTTTTGATGCGCCGATATCAATCAACGCAACATATTCATCTTCGGCTCCTCCCGAACTCAGTTCATAAATATTCTGAAGCGCAAATGCATCAACATCAATAATACACGGAGTAAGCCCTGCCATATCAACCACTTCAGTATAATCCTGAATCATTTCTTTTTTTGCAGCCACCAGCAACACATTCATCTGATTTGGATTATGTTCACTGTCGCCTATGATATGAAAATCGATATTAACTTCACTGATATCAAACGGAATATATTGCTCTGCTTCAAAATGAATAGTTGAACTCAGCTGTTCTTCTGTCATTTTCTGAACACTGATACGTTTTACGATAACCGAATATCCACCCACAGATATCGAAACATTGTGCCTGCGTAAGTTATATGATTTAAATAACTGCTGAATTGACTCGGCGATTTCATCTTTATTCTTTATCTGCCCTTCTTCAATACATCCAGGTGGAATATCAACCGCCCCAAAACGCTTGAGGAACCAGCCTTTTTTTGTTTCAACAACTTCACCGGCCTTAATAATTCTAGAACCAATATCTAAACCGATCAGATGATCTTTTTTTCCGAATAACATAGTAATCTCTTCAGCAGATTGTTAGATCAAAAAATAATGACACTTATATTTTATGTATATAAACAGCTCAGTACATATATAAATTTTATTTTTAGATATGGTTACTTCAATTTTTTTGCAAGTCAAGTAATTTTTATAAATTTATTAAACGATTACGATATATTGTATATTCTTTTAATAACATACTATATATTGTACTACTATATCATTATAACCGATATGTTTCTGGATCAATTGACATCTTCTAAATTAAAATACGCGCAATTACAGTTTATGGCTGTGAATAACACACTTGTCATTAATAAAAAATGTTCAAAACTTATTTGATTTAAACAATGATGGATACGGAAAACAATAAGCATCAGATATATCGACAGGATTAGTCTATTTTTATTCTTTTAAACATTCTTGTTTTTTGATAAAATTCAAATATTTATATCAGTATTTATATTATAATCAATATTTATGATGGATAATTATTTTATTATTCCAAATAACATCATCAATTCTTGTCTATCTGATAAATATCCTGTATATTTAAATCTTAGTTATTAAAATATTATAGCTACCCATTTTTAAATCAAAAGATTGGTCTCACAATATGTTGAATATAAAACTGAACAAATCTTCTATGGTTGAAATTTTATCTAAAATTCAAGGATTAACTGGTCGTAAAAGCAACCTTGCAATAACGTCACACCTGCTTATTCGGGCCACTGGATCTGAAATTTCAATTATTGCAACTGACTTGGAAACAGCCATGGAAGGGTTTTATGAAGCCACAGTCATTTCTGGGGGAAACATAACCATTAACGCAAAAAAACTCTATGAAATTATTCGTAATTTTCCAACAGAAGAAATTCATATCGTTGAATCGGAAAATCGTTGGTTTACGATTGGAAATAAAACAGTGGAGTATCACCTGGTTGGTATGGATCCTGAAGATTTTCCCTTATTGCCTGATGATTCAGGAGATCATAAATTATCAGTACCCGGATATCAGTTGAAAAAAATGATAGAGCAGATGGTTCTTATTCCGGGAATAGGAGGAGATGACAGGCCCCATTTGACAGGTATTAAGGTTGAATTGCTGTCAGATGAACATAATCAAATTTTCAGACTGCTTTCCACGGATGGAAGGCGACTGGGACTTACCGATTATACATTACCTGAAGACGTTGAAAATTTTGAGGTTTCAAGTTACCTTATCCCCAAAAAAGGTCTCGCAGAAGTCTTAAAGTTTATTGAAACGGATGATACAGTACAGATACGCATTAATGAAAGTCATGTTGTTTTTGAAAAAACTAATGAAACCATAATGATACGGCTTTTAGAAGGCGATTTTCCCAAATACGATGCGCTGATCAATTTTGATCCAGCGTATTCAATTGAATATGATAAAGATTTACTGCAGATGATGTTGAAACGGATGTCTATTCTTTCATCTGAGACCTATAGTGGGGTTATATTCAGTTTTTCTGAAAATCAGATTCAGATCGTCACATCAAATCCGGATATGGGAGAATCCAGGGAAGAAATGTTGATCAATTATAACAGGGAAGCCTTTGATGTTGCGTTTAATCCCAGGTATTTTATAGATGCTTTGAGTGTCATTGAAGATGATAAGGTAATGATGAATATAGTTAACGGATCAAAACCCTGTATTCTGTATGGTGCCAGTGATACATCCTTTCTTTCGGTTATCATGCCGATGAAATTTTAGGAATTAGAAGAATATGAATACACCTGACGCTTACAATGAAGGAAGTATTACAGTATTAAAAGGCCTAGAGGGCGTTCGGATGCGTCCTTCCATGTATATTGGCAATGTCGATATAGAGGGACTTCATCATCTTGTATATGAGGTTGTCGATAACAGCATTGACGAAGCCATGGCTGGTTTTTGCGATACGATTGAAGTTAGAATTCATACGGATAACAGTGTCAGTGTGGAAGATAATGGTCGGGGTATACCGGTAGGGATACATGAAAAAGAACAGATTCCGGCAGCTGAAGTGGTTTTGACAAAGCTCCATGCAGGCGGAAAATTTAATAATGATTCATATAAAGTTTCCGGTGGGCTGCATGGAGTCGGTATTTCAGTCGTAAACGCGTTATCAGAAGAATTAGCACTTTATATTTTTCAAAATGGAAACCTCTATTATCAGACCTATAGCCGGGGCAGTAAGACTTCTGAATTATCAATTATTGATACAACCCAAAAACGGGGCACACGGGTTCACTTTAAACCGGATTTGACGATCATGAAAACAGATGACTTTAGTTTCGATATCTTGAGTCGACGTTTTCGTGAGCTCGCATTTTTGAATAAAGGGGTACGCATCATTATTGAAGATGAACGGTCTGATGAAAGAAATGCGTTTTGTTATGAAGGCGGACTTGCCTCGTTTGTCGCCTATTTAAATAAACCTCATGGAGTGCTGCATGATCCCATTCTCATATCTGGTGAAAGAAATGACATTCAAGTTGATGTATCCATCCAGTACAATGACACATTCAAAGAAACCATTTTTTCATATGCCAATAACATCCATACCACAGAAGGCGGGTTCCATCTTAGCGGCTTCAAAGGTGCACTGACACGTACGATTAATAATTATGCGACTCAGAATCATTTGTTGAAAAACGCACAGGTCAAAATAAGCGGTGACGATGTGCGTGAAGGGCTGACGGCGATCATTAGTGTGAAGATCATGGAGCCGCAATTTGAAGGCCAAACCAAAACAAAATTGGGAAACAGTGAGGTCAAGGGTGTTGTCGAGTCTCTGATCAACGAACGTCTTGCCAGCTATTTTGAAGAGCAGCCTGCTTCCGCAAAAAAAATAATCGCTAAATCAATTGAGGCGGCACGTGCTCGCGATGCAGCCAGAAGGGCTCGGGATCTGGCTCGCAGTAAAGGTTCGTTACTGGATGCAACGCTTCCCGGAAAACTGGCTGAATGTCAGAACTCAGATCCCGAAAATCGGGAACTGTTTATTGTTGAGGGTGACTCTGCAGGGGGAAGTGCAAAACAGGGACGTGATAGAAAATTTCAGGCGATTCTACCGTTAAAAGGTAAAATTCTCAATGTGGAAAAAGCACGCTTGGATAAAATTCTTCGTAGTGATGAAATTAAAAACCTGATCACCGTCTTAGGCACAGGTGCCGGCAGTGAAGAATATGATATCTATAAAATACGATATCATCGTATTATCATCATGACAGATGCAGATGTGGATGGTTCTCATATTCGAACCCTGCTGCTTACGTTCTTTTATCGACAGATGCCGGAGCTGATTGAAAAGGGTTATCTGTATGTGGCGCAGCCGCCGTTGTTCCGTATTGGTAAGGGAAAGCAGGGAATCTATTTTAAGGATGAATCCGTTTATAATGATTATTTGTTAAAACGCATCAGTGAGCTGCGTTGGCTTAAACTCGGAAATGGTACGGTGCTTTCCGGTGAAAAGTTGTACAATTTTATTAAAGATGCGGGGAGTTATATTGATTCATTACAAAAATTGAACCGTCTAGGTTTTTCAACCCGTCTGATTTCCTTTTTGATAAACAATGAAGTTAAAGATCGCGCGTTTCTTGAGAACAGGGAAAAAATGGAAGCGATTCATACACGACTGATTTCGGATCATTATGTTGCAGATCCAATCATTTGGAACGACGATCGGAATGTCTATGCGATCATGGTGGCAGATAAGGAGCATATGGCAAAGAATCGTATCGGGGATAATGCTGTCACCCAGGCAGATAAAGTGAGAATTGGTCGTGTTCTTATTTATTCATCTGCCTATAAAGAGTGTTATCGCCGGTTTTATCAGAACAGGGAAACGTATGAATCATCGTTTCAACTGAGTACCAGTGAATCTTTTGAATCTTTTAAAACGTTTCATACCCTTCATGAGATGTATGGGTATCTTATGGAAGATGCGAAAAAGGGAATTTCCGTTCAACGGTACAAGGGGCTCGGCGAAATGAATCCGGATCAGCTATGGGAAACAACAATGGATCCGGAGACACGGACCTTATTACAGGTCCGCATAGAAGATGCTGTTGAAGCAGATGAGATATTTACCCTGTTAATGGGAGATGAAGTGGAACCCAGGCGGAATTTTATTCAGGAAAACGCACTGGAAGTGGCATCCCTGGATATATGATGTGTTTTGTTTTTCTTGATCAGCAATAATCCTTTTTCTGATGCGCATTCGCTATCAAATAGCTGATCACGGTATTCGACGTGTAATATAAAACCCTGAAAATCGGATAAAGCGTACACTTTAAGACTTATAATTTTTGTTTCTTGTTGAAATATCAGAATTTTTCTCTTATTTTAAATGGTGTGCGCATACGACTTTCAGGATAAAACTTTAAATAAAAAAGGGGGCTGAATACCAGCCCCCTTTTTTATTGTGTTAGTTCAAAAGATAGGGGAAGCTTATACCATTTCAAAAATGCATGCAGCGCCCATACCACCACCGATGCACATTGAAACGATACCGTATTTACCGCCTGTACGTTTCAGGTTTGAAAGCAGGGTTGCTGTCAATTTTGCACCGGTGCATCCCAGGGGGTGACCCAGGGCAATGGCACCACCGTTGATGTTGACCTTTTTCATCGCATCCGTTCCCCAGATACCAAGTTCTTTCAGGCAGTGAATAGACTGGGAAGCAAAGGCTTCATTCAGTTCGATGACATCAATCTGATCCAGCGTCATGCCTGCATTTTTCAAAACTTTGGGAATGGCATATTTGGGACCGACACCCATTTCATCAGACTTACAGCCGGCTACGGCATAGCTGACAATTTTTGCGATGGGTGTGAGACCCAGGCGGTCACAGGCCTCTTTGGATGCAATCACCGTAGCTGCTGCGCCGTCAGTTGTCTGGGAAGAGTTTGCGGCAGTTACATTTCCACCCGCTTTAAACGGGGAGTTCAGACGCGCGATACCTTCTGCTGTGGTACCTTCACGCACACCATCGTCAGCTTCTATTATTTTGGTTTCTTTAACCCAGTTACCGTCTTTTTGAACATAATAGTTCGCCGGTGTGGGAACGATTTCAGTAAAGTAACCGTTTTTCTGTGCTTCAGCTGCTTTTGCGTTTGAATCTGCTGCGAATTCATCCATTTCCTGACGGGTAATGCCATAACGATCAACGACGTTTTCAGCGGTTACACCCATTGAAATGTAGGATTCCGGATTTGTTTTTGCAAATTCGGGATGGGGACGCGGTGAGTGTCCGCCCATGGGAACATAGGTCATGGATTCGAGTCCACCCCCCAGGGTGATTTCAGACCATCCGGCCTGTACGCGCAGAGATGCCAGGCAGATGGCTTCCAGACCTGAAGAGCAGAAACGGTTGACGGTGGCACCGGAAACTTCTTCCGGAAAACCTGCCATCTGGTTGGCAAGGCGCCCGATGTTCAGACCTTGTTCCCCTTCGGGAAAAGCGCAACCGACCATGCAGTCATCAATTTCTTTGGGGTCCAGGTTTATCTTTTCCACTGCCGCCTTCATGATGAAGGCGAGCAGTTCTTCCGGACGGGTTTCCCGGAAAGCACCCCGGCGGTTTTTGCAACCCGGAGTCCGAACAGATGAAACAATATATGCATCTCTCATTGTAAATTTCCTCCTAAAATAGAATAGCGCTCTCTTTTATGTTCACCGAAAGTCCGACATATGTTAGTTGCGGAGCGGTTTACCGGTGGTCAGCATGTGTTCGATACGGGCAAGGGTCAAATCTTCCTTCAGGAAGTCAACAAACGCTTCACGTTCGAGTTTGAGGATGACTTCTTCATCAATTTCGGTGCCGTATTTGACAGTACCACCGGCGATAACATGAGCAATACGCTTGGCCAGGAATCCATCGTGTTCACTCAAGAACTTGCCGTTCAGCATGTTGAAGAGTTCTGCATTGACCATTGCCAAACCGTCTTCACCCACAACGCGGAGTTTTTTCTTCATTGGGGGCGCATATCCTTCGTCAACCATCTTCAGAACTTCTTTTTTCGCTTCGCCGATTTGGAGGTCACGGTTGAAGATGATGCGGTCTTTCCACGGATGCAGGTGACCGTTGGCAACAGCACCGGCAGCAGACATGGACACTTTTGCCATACCGATGCACATAAAAGCGGCAATGTAGAGCTTGGTCAGATCCGCTTCTTTTGCGTTACCCGCAGGCAACGCGTTGACAAACTTCTTGTACAGGTTCAGGCAGCCACCGCCTGCGGGAAGCAGTCCAACACCAATTTCAACCAGGCCCATGTACAGTTCTGCATGAGCAACTATTTTATCCACACCCAGGCAGGTTTCGCACCCCCCACCCAGGGTCATGCCGTATGGAGCTGCAACAACCGGGAAGCTGGAATAGAGTGCACGCTGAAGACCGCTTTGTGCAATGTTAAGGAATTCATCTGCTTCTGCGTATTTTTTTTCTTTACCCAGCTGCAGAACATAAGAGAGATCTGCGCCTGCAGAGAATGCACCTGGCATACCGCCTGCCTGGTTACCGATGACCAGACCGCAACCGTTGGCATCGACATAATCCAGACACTGGGCGATAAATTCGATGATTTCACGGTTCAGCGCGTTCATCTTGGTGTGGAATTCGCAGCAGAATACACCGTCGCCGATGTCGATCAGAGAAGCGGATGCGCAGGTTTTGACCACTTTGTTATCAGCTTTGATAGCTGCCAGAGATACGGCACTTTCACTAACCACTTCTTGTTTGTAATCGCCGGCAACCAGATCAAAATAATACCGCTTGCCGTTTTCCATTTTATAGAAAGTTTCGTTTCCGCCGTCGAGCATCTTTTTAACAGATGCTGCTACGGGCAGGCCTTCAGCTTCCATTTTTTCAACGGATTTGCGAACACCCATTTCATCCCATGCTTCGAAGGGACCGATGTCCCATCCATAACCCCATTTCATGGCGTTATCGATTTCAACCAGGGAATCTGCGATTTCAGGAATACGGTTGCCGCTGTAGGTAAGCGCATTTGCCATACACTTCCAGGCAAACTTGGCGCCTTTGTCTTCACCGTATACAATCGCCCTTATTTTTTCACCAAGGGTTTGTGCTTTTTTTGCTTCTGCGAGGCAGGGAAAATCAGGCTTTGGCGCATCAATATATTCGCCGGTCGCCGGATTAATCTGAAGTTTGAAGCGTTTGCCGTTTTCATCTCTACCTTTTTTGTAAAAACCGGCTTTGGTCTTGTTCCCCAGTTTACCGTCAGCAACCATTTTTTTCAGGTAATCGGGAACACTGACGGTGTCGCGCATTTCATCATTCGGGCAGAGCTCGTAAGAGTTGTCTGCAACGTGCACCATGGTATCCAGACCCACCAGGTCAGCAGTACCGAAGACCGCGGTACGCGGGCGACCCATGGATGGACCGAACAACGCATCAGCTTCAGCCGGAAGAATGCCGTCTTCAACGCAGGCCTGTAAAATTTTACCGATACCCTGGATACCGATACGGTTACCGATGAAGTTCGGTGTATCTTTCGCCCATACGATACCTTTACCCAGGTAGACTTCACCAAATTTAGCCATGAAGTCGAGGATTTCTTTCTTGGTTTCAGCACCCGGAATCAGTTCGAGGAGATGCATATACCGAACCGGGTTGAAAAAGTGGGTACCCATGAAGTTTTTTTTGAATTTATCAGAAAACCCTTCGGATATCTGGGCCAGGGGAATACCGGACGTGTTGGAAGTAACGATGGTGTCATCTTTCATGATACCTTCGATACGTTTAAATAAATTACGTTTAATTTCAAGATTTTCAACAACAACTTCGCAGATCCAGTCGCAGTCTGCCAGTTTGTCGAAATCGTCTTCGAGGTTACCGGTTTCGATCAAGGTAGCATCTTTTTTAGTCATGAACAGGGATGGCCTGGAAGCCAGTGTGGCTTTCATACCATTTTCAACGATCCGGTTACGCGCAGCTGGATCATTTTTTTCTTCGTCAGTCAGGTCAAAAGGAACGATGTCGAGCAGTAACACTTTTACGCCAGCACCGGCGAGGAGAGCGGCAATACCACCACCCATGATCCCGGAACCGATAACTGCAGCCTTTCTGATTTTTCTAGCCATGTTTTCCTCCTGTATATAATGTATTACACACACACCCTAATGATACGCACACACAATTATTTATTTAAAAATTAGTACAACAATTACAAAAAATGAATATTCGTTCAATTTCATAACAAAGATAAGAATTGCCTGTCAAGGAAAAAAAACGGTTTAAATCGAGGGGGCTTTTTTTATTTCTTTAAATTAAAAATTCAAATAGTTATATATGTTTTTTTTATAACCCATTCTGATAGATGATTTTATTTTTAACCTGTTAACAGGTATAAAAAACAATGAATTGACCTTCATTTTAATAATATATTAAATTTATTAAATAAAAAAATAAATTAGGACGATTATAGCGCCCTATTTGCGCGATAAATTTTTATCTGAAATCGTGCTGATATCAATTTGTATACTAATTTTTTACAAAGGGTCACCCGATGCTGACCGGAAGGTGTTTGACAACCCATCTTGACACCTTACCTGAATAGTCCGGGTCAGGTTTTCCCGGTACCAGCTTCAGACGGCCGAGTGCATACAGGCGGATACATTCCGGATACAGTTCCCACTCCAGTGATAATCCTTTTTGTTTTACCGATTCCAGGGTGTCTTTTGGCGTAATTGGAAATGTTTTTTGCCCGATGATGGGGCCGGAGTCTTCACCGTAATCAACAAAGTGGACCGTACATCCACCAACTTTGCAGCCGTAGTGGTACGTATCCGCATAACCGTCTGTTCCGGGAAAAGCCGGAAGGATTGCCGGATGGATATTCATGATACGGGGCAGATTCCCGGTTATGTTGAGCTGATCAATTATAAAAGGAGATAATAAACGCATATAACCGGCAAGAACAAGGAGGTCTATGTTGTGATGATCTAAGGTGGCTAGCAACACTTTTTCCGCCATGATTCTTTGTTTAAAAAAATCGGTTCGTTTTTGAAGGGGGATCTCAGAAGAGAGGAGTGACTGCTTGAGAAGGATATCGGCAAATGCATCCTCAGAAATTGGCAGCGGTGTTGTATCGCTGCAGGTGCGTGGGTAATTGATGACAAATGAGGGGATATGATGGGCGCGTGCGCGTTCAAGTCCACCGGCGTCAGATTTGTCGGATCCAATACAGACAACCCTGCCTGGAATATATCCGTTTTCACAGGCATCAATGATGGCCTGAAGGTTGGAACCGCCTCCTGAAATAAGGGCGCCGATGCGTATGCGGGAGGTCATATCTGCTCCTGTAATTGAGCTGTTCCAGTGCAATCCGAGAAAGCCCGGGTAAGGTTGACAAGGTCTATATGGGTAACTATAATCCATAAAATTGTCAATAAATGAGACCATGTCTTCAGACAGTGTGATCAGATGCATAACCAGCTCGCAATAGAAAATGAAAGGAAATAAATCGCATGGCCAAAGGAATGCTGGAAATATCGGATAGTAATTTTGAATCAGACGTGGTTCAGTCAGATAAACCGGTTTTAGTTGATTTCTGGGCGCCCTGGTGCGGCCCCTGCCGCGCAATTGCACCGCTGCTTGAAGAACTTGTAGACGTCTACGGAGATCAGGTGGTATTTGCAAAGTGCAATGTGGATGACAATCCGATTACACCGGGAAAATTTGGTATTCGCGCCATTCCGACCCTGATTTTTTTCAAAGGGGGTGAAGCGAAAGAAACGCTTGTGGGAATGGTGGCAAAGGCCAAGCTTGAAGAAACAATTAAATCGATGATTTAGAGAAGGTGAATCATGTCTGCAGTCGATTATGATCTGGTGATTATCGGGGGAGGTCCAGCGGGGCTGACCGCAGGTATTTATGCGTGCCGTTCGCGATTGAATGTCCTGCTTGTTGAAAAGGCGGCTGTAGGCGGTCAGATTGTGATAACTGATTGGGTGGAAAATTATCCGGGATTTCCAGAAGGTATTTCAGGATATGATCTGGCGGAAAAAATGGCTGCTCAGGCAAAACAGTTTGGTCTGAAAACGGAATCTGACGAAGTCGTGTCCGTTGACTTTACGGGCGATGTGAAGGAGATCTCTCTGTCAGCGCGAAAAGTGACCTCACGGGCTGTGATCATTGCCAGCGGCGCGTCTCCCAAAAAACTGGGTATCCCCGGAGAGGATCGTTTTTTTGGAAAAGGCGTTTCAACCTGCGCCACCTGTGACGGTCCCTTTTACCGGGAAGCGGTTCTGGCTGCAGTGGGCGGAGGGGATACAGCAGTTCAGGAAAGCCATTTTTTGACCAAATTTGCCAAGAAAGTCTATCTGATTCATCGGCGGGATGAACTCAGAGCTGCCAAAATTCTTCAGGAACGGGCTTTTGCAAACGATAAGATTGAAATTATCTGGGATTCAGTTGTCACATCAATGAATGGGTTTGCGCTTTTGGAAAACGTGACCGTTGAAAATGTGAAAACAGGAGAGAGCCGCCAGCTGGATGTAAAAGGTTGTTTTGTGTGGATCGGTACAGACCCGAATACAGAATTTTTAAATGGTAGTGTTAAAACCGATGAATGGGGTTTTATCAAAGTGAACGAACGGATGGAAACGTCGGTTCCCGGTGTGTTTGCAGTCGGCGATGTCCGTACGACTCCGCTCAGGCAGATCGCCACTGCTGTGGGAGACAGCGCCATCGCAGCGATGTCTGCGGAACATTATATCCTCGCAGGGTGACGCGAATCCTCAGGATACAATCGACATCGGTGTTGTCTTCTATTCTGTGATTATTTATAAAACACCTCGGTGCGGCTTCGTCTGAAGCGGGTCGGGGTGTTTTTTTGATCTGGCCCACCCCCTCCCTTGGCAGAGATGAAAAGAAAAAGGACAAATAGATGGATATCAGATGCAGATGGGCTGTTGTTTTAGCGATGCTTCTCTTCATGGCCTTTACAGCGTTCGGTTGTGGGATGCAGACCGGTGATAAATCGGAAAAATCAGCCGCAGAGCTAGCAGCCGAGGGAATGCAGTTTTTCGAAAAAAAGAAGTATGCCAAAGCAATAGACACATTTCAGGGGCTGAAAGAGTGGTATCCGTTTGATGAGCTGGCAATCATGGCTGAACAGAAAATACCCGAAAGCCACTATCGAATGGCGGCATATGAAGACGCTGTTTTCGGATTTGCCGAATTTGAACGGCTTCATCCCACGCATCCGAATCTGCCGGAAGTGATTTATCTGATGGGGATGTGCTACTATGACCGAATGGATGCGGTGGACCGGGATCCGTCGTCTGCCAGAACAGCCTTTGAGACATTTGCGCGCCTGAAGGGGCGGTTTCCCGAAGCGGCGAATGGGTTTGATGTTGATGAAAAAATAAAAAAGTGTCGTGAGCACCTAGCCGCCCATGAAATGTATGTGGGACGATTTTATTTTAAAACAAAACATTACCAAAGTGCCCTGGGGCGATTTGAAACTATCCTGCGTTCATATCCGGATGTAACGATGTTTCAGAAAGAAGCTGGGGAATATGTGATCCAGTGCAATGACGCCATTGCTGCATCCGAATCCATACCAGATGGAGCAGATGCTGAAAAAGTGATAAGCCAATAGAAAAATGGCTTTACACAGAAAACCTCTTGGTGTAAAAGAGTAGGGTTTTTTTAAAGTTACCGTTTTTGAGTATGCGTAGATACGGTTGGAATAAAGGAGTTACATCATGTCAAAAATGTGTGAAATTTGCGGAAAAAAACCGATGGTCGGCAATAATGTGAGCCACGCACACAATGTGACCAAAAGACGCTTTAATCCGAATCTGCAGAAAGTACGGGCAAAGCATGAAGGTCGTGTGAAGCGGATGACCGTTTGCACAAGCTGTATTAAATCCGGATGGGTCGTCAAAGCACCCTGAAAAGAGATTATCCATCCATCCGTTTGACGGTGCGGACATATTTGAGCCGCGTGATAGATGTCATAATCTGTTTTAAATGGTCCTTGTTTTCCACCGTGAGTGTGAAAAACAAATGGGCCATTTTTTTTTGTGATGTGTCGATGCTGACATCAGTGATATTTGCTTTCTGACTACTGATTTCAGCTGTTACTGCGGCCAGTGCGCCTACATTATCCTGAACATCGATACAGATTCTTACCGGATAGGTTTCATTCGTATCCGTATCCCATTCCACATCGATCTGACGTTCTGGATTCATTTGCATGGCGTGGACGCAGGTGGTGCGATGGATCGTGACGCCATGCCCCATGGTAATATAACCGGTAATGGCATCGCCTGGAACCGGCTGACAGCATTTACCGAACCGAACAAGAATATCATCCAGCCCTTTGACAATAATGCCGCCACCAGGCCGTTTTTTCCGGTTTCTGCCGATGAGCTTGTTGAGAACAGATCCGCTGTCTGCTGCTGAATCCAGCGCTTTTGTTTGAGGGGCCAGTTTATGCAGGAGATGCAGCGGCGTAATTTTTCCATACCCGACATTGGCCAGAATATCGTCGAAGGTTTTGTAGCCGAAACTTTCAGCTAATGTTTTGGTATCTGTTTGCTTGATCAGGGTATTGAAATTAAGCTTGTGCTTCCGGAAGGTTTTCTCGCACAGCTCTTTTCCCAAATGGATACTGTATCCCTTTTCCTGGCTGCGAATCCAGTGCCGAATTCTGGATCGTGCTTTTACTGTTTTGACAAAAGCAAGCCAGTCTTTACTTGGCTTATGCCCGTTTGTTGTTGATATTTCAACAAGATCGCCATTCCGGAGTTCGGTACTTAGGGGGGTCATACGGCGGTTCAGTTTGGCGCCGGTACATTGATCCCCCACTTCTGTATGAATGGCGTAGGCAAAGTCAACCGGTGTTGCACCTTTGGGCAGGGTTTTGATTTCTCCCTTGGGGGTAAAGACATAAATTTCATCCGGAAACAGGTCGATCCGGACATTTTCCATGAATTCCTTTGGGTCCCGGATGTTTGCCTGGTTTTCAATCAGGTTCTGAATCCAGGAGAAGGTCTCACCGGTTTTGCTGTCAATGGCTTTTCCTTCTTTGTAACTCCAGTGTGCCGCAATACCGGATTTAGCCACCTTATCCATTTCATGGGTCCGGATCTGGATTTCAATCCGTTCTCCGGACGGGCCGATGACTGTGGTATGAAGGGACTGGTACATGTTTGCCTTGGGCATCCCGATATAGTCCTTGAATTTTTTCGGGATGGGTTTCCACATGGCGTGTACCTTGCCAAGCACTTCATAACACTGGGGGATGGTATTGACGATGATCCGGAATGCCGTGAGGTCATACACGTCTTCGAAATCAAGATTCTGGTTCATCATTTTATTAAAAATACTGAAGTATTGTTTGCTGCGGCCGGATACAGTCGCCTGGATTTTCGCGTCGGCCATGGACGTTTTCAGGAGCTCCTTGACTGCTTCCACATACGCTTCCCGCTCATGCTGATCTTTTTTGACCAGCATTTTGATAAGCGCGTAATCATCGGGCTGAGTATACCTGAACGAAATATCTTCAAGCTCGTGCTTGATCCAGTAGATCCCCAGCCGGGCAGCGATGGATGCATAGATATCCAGGGTTTCCTGAGCTATTTTTGCCTGTTTTTCTGGGCTTTTGTGGTATTTCAGGGTCCGCATGTTATGAACACGGTCTGCGAGTTTGACAAGAATGACCCGCAAGTCATCTGCCATGGCGAGAATCATTTTTCGCATGCTCTCAGCCTGGCGGATTTCCGAATTGGCAACGGCTATTTTTTCAAGTTTGGTGACACCGCTGACAATATGGGCAATCCCCGGCCCAAACATGTCCCGTATATCTGCTTCGGTGGTGGGCGTATCTTCGATTACATCGTGCAGCAGTCCGGCAGCGACACTTTCTACATCCAGGCACATGTCAGCCAGGATGTAGGCAACCGCCAGCGGGTGGGACAGATACGGCTCTCCGGAGAGCCGGACTTGCCCTTCATGACACCGGGCCGTGAAAATATACGCCCGGTCAATCACGTCAAGGTCAGCGTCCGGATTGTATTCCAGAATTCTGTCCAGAATGTCGTTGATACGAATCATACCCGGTTTATCACTCCCGAATTAGTAGGATTTGGCAAAAACAGCCCGTTTATCACTGGGTTTTCCGCAACAGATGCAGGCACCGGATTCGTGTTCGGCATCAAAGGGAATGCAGCGGATGGTTACGCTGAGATCTGATTTTATTTTATCTTCACACTGGCTTGAGCCGCACCAGTGGGACTGCGAAAATCCCCCATGAATTTCCGGCTTGTCTTTTTCTTTGGGTGTGTAAAAGGCGTAAAATGCATCCCTGTCATCAATGGTGACCAGGTTTTCATCCCGGTAAGCAAGGGCCCGGTCGTAGAGGTTTTGTTGAATGTCATCCAGTATCTGCGGCAGGGTGGCGATAAACGCATCCCGGGTAAGGGATTGTTTTTCCCGGTGGGGTTTATCCCGGCGCGCCATGAAGACACTGTTGTTTTGAAGATCCCGGGGCCCGACTTCCACCCGGACAGGGACGCCCCGCTTGATCCAGTCCCATCCTCTGGCACCCCCGATATCCCGGGTGTCCACTTCCACTTGCAGTTTTCGGTCATGATACCAGGTGGCCCGGAGTTCTCTGGAAATCGTGTCGATGAATGCCATAATCGGCCCCTGGTCTTCGGGTTTGCGGATAATGGGGAGAAATACGACATGACTGGGCGCCACACGGGGGGGCATGATCATTCCGTCGTCGTCCGCATGGGTCATGATCATCCCGCCGATAAGCCGGGTGGACGCACCCCAGGACGTGGTCCAGGCATAGTCTTCGGTTTCTGATTTAGTTTGAAACTTGATATTCGACGCTTTGGCGAAATTCTGACCGAGAAAATGGGAGGTTCCGGCCTGAAGGGCTTTTCGATCCTGCATCATGGCTTCAATGCACAGGGTATCCACAGCACCGGGAAACCGTTCGGAAGCAGACTTTTTCCCCCGGATGACAGGCATGGCCAGGTGGTTTTCCACAAAGTCAGCATAGACCTCCAGCATCAGACGGGTGCGTTTCATTGCCTCATCCGCACTGGCATGCACGGTATGGCCTTCCTGCCAGAGAAATTCGCTGGTACGCAGAAAGGTGCGGGTCCGCATTTCCCACCGGACCACATTGGACCATTGGTTGAGGAGAATGGGGAGATCCCGGTAACTGTTCACCCATTTGGAAAAGGCATCCCCGATAATGGTTTCAGACGTGGGACGGACGATCAGGGGTTCAGAGAGCTTTCCGGCAGGTACCAAACCGCCGTTTTCCCCTTGCTCGAGCTTGTGATGGGTGACCACGGCACATTCCTTGGCAAAGCCTTCCACGTGCTCGGCTTCTTTTTCAAGAAAGCTCAAGGGAATAAACAGCGGGAAATAGGCATTTTTGACACCGGTTTCCTTGAAACGGTCGTCAAGGCCCCGCATGATGTTTTCCCACAGGGCATATCCCCAGGGTTTGATGACCATGCAGCCTCTGACCGGTGAGTGTTCTGCAAGATCGGCAGCCTTTACCACCTGCTGGTACCATTCAGGATAGTCATCGATTCGCGTGGGGGTGATTGCCGTTTTTTCCGTTTTTGCCATGGTGTCCTCAATGTCCGTTCAGATAACGGATGCTGTTGGTATTTATGATAACGCGGTTTCCATTTTTTTTATTTTACGGATCAGCACATCGACTAGCTGTGACTGGGGAATTTTTTCAACGATTTTTCCTTTTTCAAACAGGATGCCCTGATTGTTTCCGCCAGCAATGCCGATATCCGCATCCCGGGCTTCTCCAGGGCCGTTGACCACGCAGCCCATAATAGCGACTTTGATCGGGAGCCTGCAGCCGGTGAGTTGTGCTTCAACCGCTTCTGCTATGCGGACCAGATCAATTCTGCACCGTCCGCAGGTAGGACAGGAGACGATTTCCGGTCCGAATCGGCGGATGCCCAAGGTTTTTAGTATTTCATAGGCCACCCGAACTTCATCCACCGGATCCCGGGTCAGGGAGACACGTAAGGTATCGCCGATACCGCCGGCAAGCAGCATCCCGAGTCCGATGCCCGATTTTACCACACCGGGGATCAGGGTACCAGCTTCTGTGATACCGATATGCAGCGGTACATCGGTTCTATCAGCCAGCAGCCGGTGGGCAAGAAGGGTTTTGGGAACATCTGATGCTTTGATGGACAGCTTGATCGCGTCAAAACCAAGGGATTCAAGAAGGGCGATATTCCTGAGTCCGCTTTCAGCCAATCCCTGAGCTGTCACACCATTATATGCCGCAATGAGATCCTTTTCAAGCGATCCGGCGTTCACCCCCACACGGATGGCAATGCCATGTTGTTTTGCACAGTCTACCACCACCTTTATTTTGTCATGACTGCCGATGTTTCCCGGATTGATGCGAAGGCCGTTGGCGCCGGCTTCTGCAGCTGCAATGGCCAGCCGGTAATCAAAGTGGATATCCGCAATCACCGGAATGGAAACCGCATCCCTGATGGCTGTGATTGCATCAGCGGCTTTGCGGGTGGGGACGGCCACCCGGATGATTTCACAACCTGCTTTCTCTAACCGCTTGATCTGAGCCACGGTTGCCGCAACATCTTCTGTGGGTGTATTGGTCATGGACTGAACGGCAATGGGAGCGTCCCCGCCGATGGGGACAGATCCGACATAGATCTGGCGGGTGTTTCGTCTTTCAGAGAGTATACCTGGCTGATCCGTCATCTTAGGCGCCTCCACCCATGAGTTTCATGAGAACCGGAATGGCGGTCATGGTGCCGACGGTGCTTCCCAGATTGGTGAACACCACCACTAGCAGGATCCGGGTGACCTTGTTTCTCCAGAACCCACGGACGGAAAGGATATCCTCCTGAATCTGCTCTAAATCCATGACTTTTGGTTTACGGGTAAACGCTTCCACAAGCCCGGATACCCACCCGGCTGCGATCATGGGGTTCAGCGAGGTCAAGGGTGCGGCTGCAATGGCGGACAGGATGGTATAGGGATGGGCAAGGGCGATAATGGCGCCGAGTCCGGCACAGATGCCATTGGCGGCAACCCACCAGAGAATCATGTCAGATCCGGTCCGGGATCCTCCCCAGAAAAAACCTGCACCGATCAGAGCAAGGATCAGGATGGGGATGATCCACTTGAGCAGGCCTGAAAAACGACTTTTGGGAGGAATGGTGGAGAGCGTTTCCGGGTTGATTTCCGTATTCCAGTAGTTCCGGATTCCCGGCACGTGGCCGGCGCCGACAATTGCCACCACATGGTTTCCGGGTGCTGTCCTTATCTGGTGGGTGAGATACCGGTCCCGCTCGTCAATGAGAATCTCACGCAGCACGGGGTGGGCGTCACCGACATCTGACAACAGGGTTTCAAGCACATCTTCCTGCTTCATCCGTTCGATATCTTCTTCGGTAATACTGCCTGTATCACCCATGGACATGACCAGCTGGGCCATCATTTTCATTTTTTCCCAGAATCCCATGATGCGCCAGGTGCGGCTCAGGGTCACCTGGATATCTCGGTCTGCCAGATGGATTTTTGCACCCAGCCGATCCGCTGTGTCGATGGCTGTGAGCATCTCCTGGCCTGGCTTTATTTCGAATTTTTCAGCGATCCGTTTCTGAAACGACGCAAGGAGGAGATTGGACAGCAGCAGAAACGCTTTCTTTTCCTTGATCACCTTGATGATATCCATGTTCTGCCATCTGTTGGGATTCCGGATGGCTTCATACCGGGAGTTACAGAGCTCCACGCAGACCGTGTCCGGTTGTTCCGCTTCGATCACAGCCTGAACGGTATCGGCGCTCTCTTTGGATACATGCGCTGTTCCGATCAGGGTGACGGTGGTGTCACCTGCCGTGAGACGGGTGATCATATTCGATGAATCTGCCGATGTATGAGGAGGCATCATATTGAAAATCTCTATTCTTTATCGCTTTAGTTATCAGAAATATGAATTAGACGCATACCTTCAATTGATAGTAGGATCTGCGTGTCAGATACCGTTGCATAACGGGGTTGTGATATTCCATTAGTGATATATTGAATGCCGTATAATTTCAAGAGGTGGTTATCATGGAGCTTGATTTAAAAGGGCTTGCCTGTCCCGGTCCGGTACTGAAAACCCGTGAAGCGGTTCTGGCTGAACCGGAAATGATGTCAATCCGCGTGCATGTGGACAATCCAGCGGCATCCGAGAATGTACAGCGTTTTCTGAACAGTCAGGGGTTTTCAGTCAGGATTGAAAACGAGAAGGAACATCTGTATGTCGTTTGGGGTGAGCGGGCTAGGGAATCTCGACCGGTTGTAGCGGAAACGGAACGATCAGGCGAGCCCATGCGCCGGGTTCTGGTGATGTTGACCCATGATACCATGGGCACCGGTGATCGGGTCTTGGGTGAAAAGCTGATGGTCAATTTTGTATCCACCTTAAAGGAGATGGGAGCGGATCTCTGGCGGGTGGTATGCGTGAATGGGGGCGTGAAGCTGGCAGTCAGCGGCGCTGCAACCTTAGCGGCGCTGACGGAACTCGAGGCCAGGGGTGTATCGATTCTCGTCTGCGGCACCTGCCTCACGCACTTTGATCTTCTGGCACATAAACAGGTAGGAGAAACCACCAATATGCTCGATATCGTGACCAGTCTTGAACTGGCAGACAAGGTGATCTCTCTTTGATGAAAACGAAACCTGAAATCCATGGTCGATTTCATGAACCAAATGGACTATACTGAAAGATCGGTTTGTCAGAGCATCATTATAAACCTTACTCCAGACAAGGATCGTGGGCCATGCAGCAACAGGATGTAAAGAAAGGTTTTCAGACACAGGGTTGGCGGAAACGAATGAACCGCATCTGCTTGATCATCGCTGTTTTGTACGCTCTGTATCTCGCAATCGGGTATTGGGGTGTCTCTTTTTTGGTAGCCCGCCAGCTGCCGCGACAATATGACCGGTTTATGAACGGTACGCTGACCCTCGAAGGGGCGGTCTTTAATCCCCTTGAGCTGTCACTGACGCTAAAGGGGCTGGCCATTGATGCGCCTGATGAAACAGGGTTGTTTTCACTAGACCGGCTCTATGTGAATCTGCAGGTATCCTCCTTGTTTCGCATGGCTGTGTGTTTCAGGGAGGTGTTGGTTGACAGACCCGAGCTGTTCGTCGCGCTGTCCAAAGACGGACGCCTGAATCTGTCAGACCTGGTACCGGCGGCATCGCCGCAATCTGAAACGTCTGAGAAACCGCAGAAAAAAACAGGAGAAAAGCAGCTGTTCCCCCTTTATATCGGGGAGTTCCGGATTGCCGATGCCCGGATCCGGTTTACGGATTATCAGCGCGATCCGGTCTATTCGGTAGAGGTGGTCCCCCTGACACTGGATGTGCATGCGTTTCACACCCGTTCGGAAACAGACAGCCCCTACGCCCTTTCCGCGCGTCTGAAAGAACAGGATCTGCAGGTTGATTTGAAAGGCGGAATATCTGTGTCTCAGCTGGCATCCGCAGGACAGGTTAGGGTGGAACGCCTTCCCCTTCGAAACGTCTGGACCTATGTGGCGGACCGGGTGGGTTTTGAACTGTTTTCAGGCAAGCTTGAACTGGCGGGTGCGTATTCTTTTTCCATGCGGCCAACAGGCCCTGAGATCAACTTGTCCGGCGGCCGGATCAGACTGGATGACCTCAGTATGGGAAAAAAAGGGGAGACAAAAAATCCGTTGATTCAAATTCCCCGGTTTGAAGTGTCGGGCATTGATGCGAATACAGCCTGTCAAACCGTTGTGGTATCAAGCATTCGCACGGAACATGGCGATATCCGGCCCATGCTGGAAGCGGATGGCACACTGAATCTGGCCACCCTGTTTGCTGACCCGGAAAAGACGGCTGATCCAGCAGGAGAACGTGTACCCCCGGCATCCGAACAAGCACAAACAGAGACTTCCCCCTGGCATTTCCAGATCAAGACGTTTGATATCACGGACTATGCGGTTCGGTTTACAGATGCAAGTGAGTCACCGGCGGCCACGGTTCCATTGACCCAACTGAGGGCATCGATCACAGATATCAGCCTTGAGGACAACGCCCAGATGCCGCTGACGCTCGAGACGCAGATACATGAAGCAGGCCATATCGGGGTACAGGGAACGGTTTCGTTTCAACCGGTTTCCGCAGAACTCTCTTTTTCCGTTGATTCGCTTCCGCTTTCCGGTTTTCAGGCATACCTGGATCGGTACACCCGGATACAGCTGGATTCCGGAGAACTGCATCTCACCGGAAATGCACTGCTGCCTCCGGACGGGAACGGTCTCCAACTGACCGGTGATCTTGGTATCCGAACGCTTTCCCTGCTGCGGCAGGGGGATGAAAAGGCGCCGTTTCTCGCATGGGATGCCTTGAATATGAACGCCTTGTCCTTGAACATGGATGAACGTCGGTTTCACGTACAGGAGATTCGTCTGAAAGAACCGTTGGTTCATCTGAAGCGCCTGGCAGACGGCGGAATTAATCTTGCCATGCTCGCCCGGGAGACCGACGAAGCTCAAGCGGACGCATCCGCTGCTGAAGAAGCGTCGGAATCCCCTGATACCGGTAAATCCTTTCAGGTGGGCATTGACGGGGTACACCTTGACAATGCCGCGTTCCGGTTCTGGGATGCCGCCATTCAGCCGTCGGTCAACTGGGGTATGCACAATCTGACCGGTGACATTCGGGGATTGTCTTCTGAAGCCTGGACCCGTGCGGATGTGAATATCTCCGGAATTGCCGGCGAATATGCCCCTGTGGCCATCTCAGGAACCCTCAACCCCTTGAGCGAGGATGTGTTTACGGACATCCGGATGACCCTGGAAGGGATGGAATTGCAGTTGTTTTCACCGTATATGGAGCGGTACGTGGGACGGGTGCTGGAAAAAGGAAAAATCGTGTTCCGGATCCGTTACCAGGTATCTGAACAGGTGCTCGAAGCGGAAAACCGGGTGATTCTCGATCAGTTCTCCCTGGGAAAAACCGTGAACAGTCCGGTTGCAACCAAACTGCCGGTCAAACTGGCCGTGGGCCTTTTGAAGGACAAAAACGGCGTGATCGATGTGGATATACCGGTGCGGGGAAATTTGAAAGACCCGTCATTCAGGTACGGAAAAGCCGTGTTCAATGCCCTGTTTGAACTGATTGAAAAAGCAGCCCTGTATCCGTTTAAAACCCTGGGTTCTCTGGTAGGACTGGGCGGGGATGCGCTCAGCAATGTGGGGTTTCGACCCGGTGATACCGCGTTTGTGCCCCAGGAGATCGATGAGTTGGCCAAGCTCTCTGAAGCCCTGAATAACCGCCCGAATCTCCGGCTTGAAATTACCGGTACCGCGCATAGGTCTGCAGATGCGTCTGCCTTGGCGGAAAGGGCGCTCAACGAAAAGCTGGCAGCGGTTTCATCACCAGACGTGGATCCGGATCAGGCCCTGTCGACCGTGTATGCGGATGTGTTCGGAACACCGCCGGATCCTCAGCTACTGACAGCGGCAGGAACAGACATACCCGCAGAACCTGAAGCCCTGAAACAGGCGCTGAGCGCGGCTGCCCGTGAAAAGCTGCGTGCGTATCTGGCGCCAGCAGAATTGGATTTGCGGTTTCTCGCAAAAGCACGGGCAGATGCGATCAAGGCTCACCTGGTTCAGGTGGACGGCATGGATGAATCCCGGATTTTTCTCATGGAAGTTGCCCTGGATGCAGATGGTGGGGATCCGGTGCCGAGCCGGCTGTCTTTGACCGCGAAATGATGTGTTCGAAACCATGCCCGAAAAACAGCGATTTTCCATCCACCTGTTCATGGAACGCCTCACAGCAGCGTATGCGGGGTGGGATGCGCCGGTGATCACCCTGATCGCCATGTCCGGCGGCAGTCCGTTTGAGGTGCTGATCTCCACCCTGCTTTCCCTGAGAACCAAGGACGAGGTCACAGCCGTGGCCTCACAGCGGCTGTTTGATCTGGCCCGGACGCCGGAAGCGATGCTTGAACTGGGCGAAGAAGCGATCCGGAACGCCATTTATCCGGTGGGCTTCTATCCGACCAAAGCAAAACGGATCATCGCGGTCTGCCGGATTTTGATTGATACCTATGACGGCGCGGTTCCCAATACCCTCGAAGCCTTACTGGAACTGCCGGGCGTGGGCCGGAAGACCGCCAATCTGGTGCTGGTGGAAGGATATCAGATTCCGGCCATCTGCGTGGACACCCATGTGCACCGGATCAGCAACCGGATCGGGTATGTAAAGACGACCACGCCGGAGAAAACCGAAATGGCGCTCCGGAAAAAGCTGCCCAAGGCGTACTGGGTAACCTACAATGAAACCCTCGTCGCTTTTGGCCAGGTGATCTGCCGACCGATTTCCCCGCATTGCAGCCGGTGCCCGGTATCGGAACTGTGTCCGCAAAAGGGGGTGACGAAAACCAGATAGGGGCTGCGCCCTTTCAAGCGACGTGTTCTGCTTTATCACCTGGAATTGCAGCGACGGATCCCCTTATTCTTTCTTTACTGATGAAATATTCGGGCTAAATACATTTGTAGGTGCATAATCGGCTTTAATAGGCGGGTCTCATTTGCTACCTCTCGGTCAGCGCATAATACGTAACCGGAATCACCAGCAGTGTAAACAGCGTCGATGCCAGAAGCCCGAAAATCAGCGCCCAGGCCAAACCGGAGAAGACTGGATCAAAGGTGATGGGAAACGCCCCGATGGCCGTGGTGGCCGCCGTGAGCAGAATGGGCCGCATGCGGATGACCCCGCTTTGAAGGATGGCTTCCTTGAGCTGTATTCCCTGTTTGAGGGCATCCTGAATAAACTCAATGAGTACCAGGGAATTCCGGATCACAATGCCGCCTAAGGCGATCATCCCAATCATACTGGTGGCAGTGAAAAAGACCGGATTTTCATACCCGCCTACGGGTACGGAAAAGAGGTTCAGGATAAAAAATCCGGGCATGATGCCTAAAATGGTCAGGGGAATGGCCATCATGATGAGGAGGGGCATGGAGTAGGACCCGGTATTGATCACCAACAGCAGATAGATCCCTAACAGGGCCGCGGCAAAGGCGATGCCCATGTCACGGAAAACCCGGATGGTGATTTTCCACTCCCCTTCTCCGCTCCACTTGACAGAAATCCCGTCAGGCAGGGGCTTTTTTTTCAGTTTACCCATCATGTCGATGATGGCTTCTGCTGGTGCGCGGCCGGCCATCTCTCCCAGCACGTAAACCACCCGCTCGAGATTTTTATGGAAAATAGGCTGTTGATGCGGCTTTTTGCGGATCTCCACCAGCTCTCCCAGGGGGATTCGGTGGCCGTCGGATGATTTGACGGGAATCTGGGCCAGGCGTGTGGCACCGGAGCGTTCCTCTCTGGGCAGGATGAGGCGGATGGAAAGCGGGTAGCGTTCACCGGGCAGGTGGGCTGTGGCCACTACAGATCCGGACAGGGCGGTTTTCAGGGCAGAGAGAACCGTCCGGGTGTCGATGCCGTGGAGGGCCGCCTTTTCCTTGTCCAGACGAAGTTCGATCTGGTCTCTCGGGGTTTCGGTCATGTCTGTGATGTCTGTGACAAACGGTTCGTCAGCCATCAGTGCTCTGATCTGTCTGGCACCGGCAATCAAGGCGTCATAGGGGGTGCCAGGTGCGCCGTAGATCTCCGCCACAAGCGTCGACAGAACCGGCGGTCCAGGCGGAACTTCCACAATTTGAATTTCGGCGCCGGTCTTTTTGGCAATGGCCTCGAGATCGTTTCTCAGCCGCAGGACAATGGCGTGACTCTGCTGCTTGCGGCGGTCTTTTCCGGCAAAATTGATGCGGATATCCGCCACATGGCTCCCTTCCCGAAGGTAGTAATGGCGCACCATACCGTTGAAATCCATGGGAGAAGCCATGCCCACATAGGCAACCGTGTGGGTGACCTCGGGAACGGTTTTGAGATAGGCTTCAAACTGCCGTGATACACGGTCCGTGGTTTCCAGGGTGGTCCCTTCGGGCATGTCAATGACGATCTGGAATTCGTTTTTGTTGTCAAAGGGAAGGAGTTTCAGGGGGACCAGCCGAAACAGGGCCAGGCTGACAGAACCGGCCATGAGAACCAGTACAGCGACCAGCAAGAGCCAGCGCCAGCTCCGGTAGGTGAGAAACGGTGTGAGGATTGACCGATACACGCGGGCAGTCCATCCGCCGTCGGGACCCGCTGCAGCCTTCCCCTGTTCCGTGTCGGCAGACCGGGGTTTCATGTTTTTCAGCAGCAGGTGAGAGAGCCAGGGAACCACGGTCAGGGCACAGAGGGTGGAGAAGGTAACGGTCAGGGGTACATTGGCAGCCATGGGGGCCATGTAGGGGCCCATCATCCCGGTGATGAAAAAAAGCGGCACAAAACAGATGATGATGGCGATGGTCGACAGGATGACCGGCGGCAGGACTTCGCCCACAGCAAAGAGGGTGGCCTCCCGGGGAAGGAACCGGCCGCTGAAAATATGGCGCTGGATATTGTCCACGTTGGTAATGGGGTCGTCCACCACCAGGCCTAATGAGAGAATTAGGGCAAAAAGGGTGACCCGGTTGATGGTATAACCGAACATGTAGTTGACAAACAGGGCCAGGGAAAAGGAGAGGGGCACGGCCAGGGCCACCACAGTGGCTTCCCGCCATCCCAGCACAATGGCCAGGAGGATGACCACACTGGTGACGGCAAAGAGCAGGGATGAAAGCAGCCCGTTCACCTTTTCACGGGCTGTCTGACCGTAGTTCCGGATGACCTGCACATACACATCATCGGGAATCACATTCCCTTTCATTTCCGTGACCGCATTGAGGATATCCTCGGACACCGATACCGCATTGGTCCCTTTTTTCTTGGCCAGCGCGAGGGTGACTGCGGGAAGATCCGCCGGTATACCTTCTTGAGGGTGTTCTTTCATATATCGGTGGGAGAAACCGATACGGGAATAGCTGACCGCTTCTTCGGGTCCGTCGGTGATGTCGGCAATATCCCGCAGATAGACCGGCCGGTCTCCGGACACGCCGATGAGAAGCGCCCCCACATCCCGGGAACTGGTGAGAAACGCATGACTGGTGACCGTATAGGATCGGTTGGCCTGATCAAAACTGCCGGCCGTGACCGCGGCATCTGCTCCTGAGAGGGCCGTTTCCACGTCCTGAAGGCTGATGTCCAGGCCGGCCATTCGCTGAGGCATGAGGGATACCCGGATTTCCCGGCTGCGTCCGCCGCGGATACAGGTGCGGGAAATATTCTTGAGCCGGGAAAGGCGGCTCAGCACCTCTTCCCCGATGCGCCGGAGGTCGGCATCGGAATAGCGGGGAGAATAGAAGGCCAGGCTGACAATGGGAACATCATCGATTTCAACTGGTTTCACCACCCATCCGGTGACAATGGCAGGCACCCGGTCCCGGTTCATCTGGATTTTGTTGTGGAGCTTGAGCAGGGAGTTTTCCCGGTCTTCTCCCACAAAGAACCGCACCGTGACCACGGCCATATCCGGGTAGGCTGTGGAATAGACATACTCCACCCCATCAACTTCCCAGAGCATCCGCTCCAGTGCCGTTGCCACCAGATTTTCAATCTCTTCCGGGTTGGCCCCGGGCGCGGAGATGAAAACATCGGCCATGGGCACCACAATCTGGGGCTCTTCTTCCCGGGGGGTCGCCAGAATCGCGGCCATGCCAAGGCTTACGGAAACAAGGATGAGGATGACAGAGAGGCGGGTCTCCAGAAAGGGCGCCACGATGCGGGCAATGAAGCCCCCGGTGTTCGGTTGCGGTGCGGTTTGTTCAGACATGGCGGTCTCTTCTCATGCAGTCAAAGGGTTGCGCTAACTAACAGCCATGGGCCGACCGGGTTTTTCACCGAGGTGTGCCCACAAAAAATCATGAAAGAAACGAATCGGTTAATGGTGTTTTTTTCATATACCTGTGATGAAACCGGGCTGGAGATACCCTGTCAGGGCAGCACCGCCAGTGTTTCGGTACCGCTGAGTCCTGAAAGAACTTCGGTCCAGCCGTCATAGCGGCGTCCGGTTTTGATGTACCGGGTCTGAAGCTGTTCACCGTCTGCGAGGGTGACCAGTTCCAGCTGGCCCACATTCCGGACCGCCCGGACGGGAATCTGGACCATGGGCCGGGATGCCACAGGAATTTTCAGTTTGCCGAACATGCCCGGGTACAACCCTGTCAGATGAGGCAAGGAGGCTTTGACCATAAAGGTTCGGGTCAGGGGATCGGCATAGGGCAAAATTTCGTCCACTGTGGCGGTTATTGTCCGATCAATGCTGTCGATGACGGCTTCCAGGGATGCGCCGGGCGTGACTTTTTGAATGAGGCCTTCGGGCACATGGGCTTCCAGGCGCAGAAATCCGCTGGTCTGGATCATGAGCAGGGGCTTTCCGGGGATGGCGAGATCACCGGGATCTGCCAGTCGTTCTAAAATCACGCCGCTTTCCGGTGCCTGGATACGTGTAAAACCGATGGCGATTTCAGCTTCACGGATCACTTCTTCTGCTTGCCGGATACCGGCGGTAGCACTTGAAATCCCGCTTTTTGCCTGGTTCAGTCGGGCTTTGGCCTGGAGAAAGATCGATTTATCCTGTTCGAGTTTTTGCAACGGAATCGCCTGGGCCGCATGCAGGTTTTTTGATCGCTCATAATCTCCCTTTGCCTGGGTGAACCCGGCCTGGGCTGCAGCCTGAGCCTGTTCTGCCTGGCGAAGCTGTTCCTGTGCGGCAGTGAGGGCCTGGCGCGCCTGGTCGGCCCGTGCCTGGAGCTGGCGGTCATCCAGGCGGATGAGCACGGCTCCTTTTTCAACCGGGTCTCCGGCAGATACGGCAATATCCCTTATCTGGGCCGTGACCTGGGCTTCGATTCGGGTTTCCGTGAGGGGCCGGACCGTACCGATGGCTTCGTAGGCTTCGGTAACGGTTTCCATGCGTGCCTGGACCGTTTCCGTAACCGCTGTATCACCGGCGGTTACGGACGGTGGCGACTCGGTGCCAGGATCGATGACGTCACCGGAGCATCCCGTTATTCCGATGAGGATGAAAAGCAGTCCCAGAAAGTAAAAAGTTTTCATGAGGTAAGATGCTCCTTTGTTCAGGTCGCGGCGAGAATTGGCTCTGCAGCAGGCAGCGCGTTCAGGGCCTCCTCGGCCAATTCCTTAATTGTAAATGTTTCAAAGTTGAATCCTGTATACAGGGTTACCTGAACGGAATCGTCCAGTTGGTCGTTGATGAGGGGTAAAAGAGAGGGGTCTTTCATCTCCCGGGCAATCCATAGCGACAGGCCCCGCTTTACCGGGTCTTCAGATGCCAGAAACGGATGAAGCAGATGGGTCTGGCCGGCTATTAGTTCGGGACGGACGGAAATCAGGCGACGCACACCCCAGAGCACGCCCCGTTGGAGTCTGGGGTGTTCGAGAAAATTGCCGTCCGGATCAATATAGGAGACAAGGATCCGGCCATATTCGTTTGCCAGCCGCGTATGGCGGGCAGTGGCCTCACCCATGGATTCCGGGCATCCCCAGCCGATGCCGCCGGATTCATCGTTCAGGTTCCACATGAACCGGCGCATGATCACCCGGGCTGATTCCATGTTTGTATCCGCAAGATCTGATGTAACAGCACCAAGGGCTGTGGCCGCACGCCAACGGATGATTTCAGAAGGATCGGTGAGCAGACCGAATAGCGGACAGATTACCTGTTTGGCAGCAAACTGTGAGATCTCTTTCAGGATCAATTCCAGATCATCCCAACCCAGCACCTGTTGAATCCTTTGCTTAACGTTTCGAAACCCTTTGGGAAGCAGCTGCATACAAACCTCCTTTTTTTCCATGCGGGCGTTTCCGTGTATCCAGGGCGGATGGTTTGCGTAGCCGGCGTTCAATCAGAAGGTGATGATCGTATACCCTTCCTCACGGAACGCGGCCATGCCCGGATGCCCGCTCATGTCCGCCATCAGGGGAAGACCGGCGGTTTCGGCAGCCGTAAGTGCCTCCATTTTATTCGCGCATGCCTTACAGACTCCGCGGATGATACCGGCGGCCTTGGTCTTTTCCCAGAGTTTAGGGATGGGAATCGGCATCTCACCGGCTTCCAGTTTTGGAATCAGCGCTGTGGCAGCGCCTTCAATGATAACGGCGACATCTTCACCGCGTGCGTTCAGGTCAAGTCCGTTCAAAAGGACATGAACAAAACACATGGGATCGCCGTTGAAGACAAACAGAGCTGATTTTTTCACGATATGCACTCCTTAATTTTGTGAAAGCCAGCGGATACAGTCCATGGGACAGTATTTGATGACATCATCCACCGCTTCCCGGGGGTAGTCTGATCGCTCGCAGACCATGGGAAGATCCCCTGCAATCAGGATAAAAACCTCGGGCAGCATCTCATGGCAGAGGCCGCAGCGGATGCAGACATCAAGGTCAATGTCGGGCACGGGAAGCGGTGATGGATTCATGGTATTCAGCTCTCTTCCTGGAGTTCTCCCTTAATGGCTTTGGCAATTTTCCGGCCGTACGCAACGCAGTCTTCAAGGTTATCTTTTTCAGGCACATATTTAATCCGCAGGCCCTGATCGATGATGTCGAACTTCATCTTCTCGAACTCGGCGTTGATATCCTTGACCGCTTCACCGCTCCAGCCATAGGAACCGAAGGCGGCAGCCAGTTTGTTCTTGGGCCGGAGACCTTTCATATAAGTGATGATGTCGGCCAGGGCCGGAAAAATATTGTTGTTCAAGGTCGGCGACCCGATGACAACCCCACGTGCCCCCATAACTTGGGTCATGATCTCGCTGCGGTCCCATTTTCGGCAATGCATGGGTTTTGCGTCAACGCCTTCTTCCAGGATCCCGGTGACAATGGCATTCGCCATTTTTTCCGTGCTGTGCCACATGGTGTCGTAGATGACAATGACCCGGTTTTTACCGGCCTGTTTGCTCCATTCCGCATAAGCATTGATGATCCGGGCCGGGTCTTTACGCCAGGTGATACCATGATCCGGGCAGATCATGTTGATCTCCAGTCCCATCTCGGTGATGGATTCGATGAGTTTCTCGATGCGGTCGGTAAAGGGAAGCAGGATATTGGCAAAGTATTTCTCCGCATGGGGCATAATATCGTCCCCGATTTCATCATCGAAATTTTCAGGCCCGGCATAGTGCTGTCCGAAGGCGTCACTGGAAATGAGGATCTTGTCTTCCTTTACATAGGTGAACATGCTGTCCGGCCAGTGGAGCATCCGGGTTTCGATAAACTGGAGCGTCCGTTTTCCTAAGGACATCTCACTTGCCGGATCCACTGGTTGGTAGTTCAGGGTATCGCCAAAATGATCCTTCAGGTTTTTTTCACCCATTTTGGAACAGTAGACCGGTTTGTCTTTTCCGATCCGGTGCATGATATGGGTCAGGGCCCCGGTATGGTCCATTTCCGTGTGGTTGCTGATCACAAAATCAATTTTTTTCGGGTCGATGATCTGGGAAATGTTGTCGATCAGCTCACCGGTGAAGGCATCCTTGACCGTATCGATGAGAACGACTTTTTCATCTACAATCAAAAACGCGTTGTAAGTGGAGCCTTCATGGGTTGAGTAACCGTGAAAGTCGCGAATGTTCCAGTCTTTAACGCCAACATTGTAGATGCCGGGGGCAATTTCAAATGGTTTCATGTTTTTTTCTTTCTTTTTTTGTGCACAGTGGCGTCTTCTGCGTTCCGGAGACATCTGCTATTTCAGCGGCTCCGGTGTGCATGGCGTTTCCCGTGCAATCTGTCAAAAGGATGACCTGGCATGACCGGAAAAAAGAGGTGTTAAAAACAATCCTCTGTTTTTTCCGATCACAGCAGGCGTACTATACAGACCGCCCCGAATCGTCAATGCGTTTGCTGCCCGGAGCGGGTCTTCTGATCTATTCTTTTTCAAAAGCGTCCTTTCCCATACCGCATACCGGGCATTCCCAGTCGTCGGGAAGATCGGCAAATACGGTACCTGGAGAAACGCCGCTGTCTTCATCTCCAGCATCAGGGTCATACACATAACCGCATACCGTACATCTATATTTTTCTACGTAAGGCCTTTCCATGCTATTTCCACTTGTTTTTGGAAATATGTGTTTCTCGTTCTTTTTCAGCTAATTTTTTAATCCGATACGCCGTGTCGAGCAGCGTGGCGTAGAGGATAAGACAGTCGGGCGTATCCGGTTCCGCAGATCCTTTTTCAGCCAGCGCGATCATGTCCCGGGTCAGGTCAAGGGTTTTGATAATATTTTCATTGCAACGTTCCACAAACACCTCCTGCTTTGGGTCGCCGGCCATCTGCGTCGGCCGAATGCCTCACTTTAAAGCAGGATTCATGCCAGGTTAAGCCTTTATCTCCGGCAAACAGGCACTGTTAACCTGAATCCCGGATGTGAGGGTTGACATTCAACGGCACTTACCGGGATATCAGGCAACACGACTGACCCTGTGCCGTTGAATTGAAAAAACGGTTTGGCCCTTGTTTCAACCCACAGACTGCCGAAGACGCGGTTTCACGTGAATCGTTTCATGTCTCTTCTGATACAGCCCTGTCTCAGACAATGGTGGCAACCAGGTCGATGACAGCGGCTTCGATCTGATCCCGGACCGCTCGAACCGCATCGATTTTTTGACCTGCCAGATCCGGCAGGTGCCAGTTGATCACCTGGGCGCCGGGAACGGTCGGGCAGGTGTCGTCCCTGCCTGTGGTCACGATGACAGTCGGGATGGTTTCGCGGAGGACCGCGCTCAGGTGTCTGGGGGGCCGGTATGCTAGATCGATTTTTTTTTCCGCCATGGCCGCGATCACAATTGGATGAACCGCTGCTGCCGGCCTGCTGCCGCCACTGATCACCCGAAGCCGGTCCCCGGCCCGTTTTTCGGCAAACGCAGCAGCTATCTGGCTGCAGCCGGCATTCTCACATCCGGCAAACACGACGGTTTTTCGTATTAGCATCGGTTTTACCAGGTCATCCATTACGGTTTCGATATCTTGTCGAAAATCAGGGTTGTTTTGCATGTCACCGGGGTGCTCGATACACCGGTAGGTCAGTTCCGCAGAAAACGCGGCATCAATGGCATCAAAAAAATACTTGGCGGTAAAGTGTATACCGGAAAACAGGTTGTCGCCTTTGGTGGCCCCAAGGGCCAGTAGTACGCCTTTGCGATGGCGGTGTCCGGGATCCCTGAGCCGAAACCGGTACCGCCGGGACCAGAGGGCCTGGCTTCGGTCGATGAAGGCTTTGAGTTCTGCCGGTGCACTGTAGAAATACATGGGCGTTGCGGCTACCACCATGTCTGCGGCTCTAAGCTTTGCGTACATGGCTTCGGTCATGGGGTCTTTGATCACACAGAAACCGGTTTTTTCACAGGCGGCGCAGCCCATGCACGGGGTAATCTTTGCTTTGGCCACATAAAGGGTTTCCGTGGATGCGCCCAGTGCCGCCGCCGCCTCCATGAAGGTGGTCAGCAGCGTATCTGTATTACCGTTTTTTCGGGGACTGCCCTGCAGGCCGAGGATCTGCATGGTTTTTCCTTACGCGGTTTTGAAGTTCAAGAGCGTGCATCTGCCAGTGCGTCCTGATGGGTGCCGAGTTTTTTTCGAAGGCGGGTGGCCAGGGCAGACAGGCGGTGTTTTGGGCGGTCGTTGGCCAGAGCGGTCTGCAGGGCCTGACAGCTGCCCACCAGAATCACAAGAGACTTTCCCCGGGTCATGGCCGTGTAGAGGAGGTTGCGCTGCAGCAACGGGGTGTGCATGGGAAGCAGGGGCACGATGACCGCCGGGTATTCAGATCCCTGGGATTTATGCACGGAGATGGCATAGGCCAGGGTCAGGGTGTCGAGTTCGGCAACCGCGTAGGAGACCCGGTGGTTATCGTAACGGACTTCCATGAATTCAGTATCCACGGAGGCCACGGTGCCGATGTCGCCGTTGAACACCTCTTTTTCATAGTCGTTCTTCAAATGCATGACCTTGTCGTTGATCCGGAATTGCTGACCCTTGAAATTCAGGGCCCGGCCGTCCGGGTTCAGGGCCTCCTGCAGCACCTGGTTCAGATTGATGGTCCCCACGTCGCCGCGGTGCATGGGGGTGATGACCTGAATGTCCGTCATCCGGTCCATGTTAAACACCTTGGGGATCCGGTTTCGGCAGAGTTCGGCAATGGTCCGTACCACCGTATCGGGCTGGTGCTGCTCGATGAAATAAAATTCCGAAAGTTCGTTTTTCGGCAGGTTTTTGCGAAAGAGGGGAATCTCGCCGTTCCGCACCCGGTGGGCATTCATGACAATGGGGCTTTCCTGGGCCTGTCTGAAGATGGTGGTCAGGGCATAGACCGGCAGACTGCCGGATGCGATGAAATCCTGAAGCACGTTCCCTGGTCCCACGGACGGCAGCTGATACGCGTCTCCCACCATGATCAGAACCCCGGTCATGGGCATGGCCTTGAGAATATCGTGCATGAGCAGGGTGTCGACCATGGAGAATTCGTCAATGATCAGGGCATGGGTTTCCAGCGGGTTCTGGTCGTTACGCTCGAACCCGCCGAATGTCAGGCTGTATTCGAGAAGGCGGTGGATGGTGACAGCCGGCTTGCCGCTCACTTCAGACAGCCGCCTGGCGGCGCGGCCTGTTGGTGCGGCCAGGAGCACGTCTTTTCCCAGAGATTCGAAGATAGCGGTGATGGACCGGATCAGTGTTGTCTTCCCGGTTCCTGGCCCGCCGGTGATCACCGCTGCCTTGTGAAGCAGGATGGCTTCCAGGGTATGCAGCTGCTCGTCAGAGAGCTGAATCGAGAGCTGGCGAAGCACTTCCTCGAGAATCCGTTCTGTTGACAGGGTATAAGGGATCAGGGGGACGGAGAGAAAGGCGGCCATTCGCATGGCAATACCAGATTCTGCCACATGCAGGGGGGTGGCGTAGGTTGCGGATATCTCCGCCTTGTCAGGGCCCGGAAGGGTTTCGATGACGATATCCCCCCGCTGGGCCATTTCATCGACCGCCTGTTCGACGGTTTCGTCGGTTAATTGAAACCGCCGTCGGGCCTGATGTTTCAGGTCCGGGGTTTTCAGAAACGTATGCCCGTTGTCTGCGCCAGTGGCCAGGATATGGATCAGGCAGGCTTCCACCCGGGCCGGCGCATCTGGGGACCATCCCAGGTTTTTTGCAATGGCGTCTGCCAGGGGAAATCCGATGCGGGGAAAATCCGGGACCAGGCAGAATGGATTGTTCCGGAGCAGGGCTTCGGTATCCAGCCCGTACTGCTGCATCAGCATCACCCCCTGGGAGGCGTCTACCCCGTGGGAGGTGAGAAATTCCATGAGCCGCCGCACCGCGTGGTGATGATGCCAGGATTCGACGATCCGGTCTGCTGTGCCCTGTCCGATGCCCGGCACTTCGGTCAGCCGGTCTGGATACGATTCAATGATTTCAAGGGTCTGGTCCTTGAAATGGGAGACCAGCCGGTCTGCCATCCGGGGGCCGATGCCTTTGATAATGCCTGACTTTAAATACCGTTTGATGGTTTTCGGGGTGGTGGGCAGAATCACCTTGAACCCGGAGACCTTGAACTGGGGCCCGAACCGGGGGTGGGTTTCCCAGGAACCGGACAGGGTCAGGGATTCCCCCACGGCCGTACCGGCAAGACACCCGACCACGGTGATCAGGTTATCCGGTTTGTTGGTCCGGAACCGGGCAATGGTGAACTGGTTCTCCGCGTTCTGAAACGTGATCCGTTCCATGCGCCCCTGCAGGGTGATCATAGGGAGACGCCTTGCCGGGAAGACGGCATCAGGGCGGAAAGCAGGTGATCTGCCGCATGGGCAAGATCCGGGAAATGGGCATCCGGCGCCTGATTTGCGGCGATCAGGCGGGTCATGGCCGGTTTGCCGTTACCCGTCAGGACCAGCCAGGCGTTTCCGCAGCCGGCGTTTCGAGCCGCTGCCAGGTCTTTCACCGAATCACCGATCATGATTGTCCGGGAAAGATCTATCCCGTACTTGTCCCGGGCCTGATAGAGCAGTCCGGGCAGGGGTTTGCGGCAGGCGCATCCGTCGTCCGGGTGATGGGGACAGAAAAAGATATCCGTGATCCGTCCGCCGGCGGTTTCCACGGATGTGAGGAGTTTGCGGAAAATATCAAAGAGCCCGCCCAGGGTCACCATGCCCCGGCCGATCACCGACTGGTTGGTAATGAGGATCACGGGGATTCCGGCTCTGCTGAGCCGTACAATAGCCTCCAGGCTGCCGGAAATGAAGGAACATTCATCCGGCGTCTTGATGTAATTCGGAGAATCAAGATTGATGACCCCGTCCCGATCAATAAAAACCGCAGCGGGAACCTGTTTTGCTGTCTCTGGCAACGGCAGATAACCTCCTTAAATAGTGCATCATTAAAACATGGCGGCGCGCGTGTGTCAATTGCAGGAGACGCTGCGCTGAAAAACGCTATCCGGATTCGTATCCGCTGCTTTTTTGAAAACCGATCCCGATGGTGTTGAACGCGTTGTGTTTTCTTTTCAAAAAAGCAAAAGTCGTGTAGGCTTTTTATATGAAAGAACGAAATTAACTGATTCGTTTCTTTCATGATTTGTTGTGGGGGTACACCGCGGTGAAAAATCTGGTCGGCCCATGGCCATTATATGGAGAAGAATATGCCGATTCGAAAAACACGGTTTGCCGGCACCTGGTATCCGGATGATCCAGGGGCCTGCGCCCACGAAATCGAGACGTTTCTGTCTGGTGCCGAGCCGTCCCTGAACACTGACGGTCCCTTTGTGGGCGGCATCGTGCCCCATGCGGGCTGGTATTTTTCCGGCAGTATTGCCTGTAACGTGATTCACCGCCTTGTTCCCGGACCCCGGGCTGACACGATCCTTGTTTTCGGCATGCACATGCCTCCGGATGTGCGGCCGGTCATGATGCCGGACGGCGCGTGGGAAACCCCGTTAGGTCCTGTCCCTGTGGATACAGAGTTGGCTGCAGGGCTTCAGGAGGCATTTCCCTTTCATCTGGAATCACCTGCCCGTTTCCTGCAAGACAACACCATTGAACTCCAGATGCCCTTTATCAAACATGCGTTTCCGGACAGCCGGGTTCTGGCCATGGGGGTTCCGTTTTCTGAAGAAGCGCTGAAAATTGCAGAAGCGGCTGTACGCGTTGCCGCTGGCCAGCAGAAGCAAATTCGGGTTATCGGCTCCACAGACCTTACCCATTACGGACCCAACTACGGATTTACTCCCAAAGGGCACGGGCCAGATGCCCTGACATGGGTAAAAACAAAAAATGATGCCCGGTTCATCGCCGCGGTACTGGCCATGGCTCCCCGGCAGATGCTCACCGAAGCGGCGACTGCCGGAAACGCCTGCTGCGCTGGTGCGGCTGCCGCTGCCATGACAGCCGGCATCAAACTCGGATCTGAACAGGCCCTGCTGTACGCCTATGCCACCAGTGCAGACAAACAGCCTGGCGATAGTTTTGTCGGATATGCCGGCATTTTATTTTAAGTAAAGATTCTGTCAGGAGACAGCCGATGACCCGGGGATATGTGCACGTCTACACCGGTAAAGGAAAAGGCAAATCAACCGCAGCCTTCGGGCTTGCCCTGCGTGCCCTTGGCGCGGGAAAAACTGTCCGCGTGATTCAGTTTATGAAAAAAGGCAAGTTCAGCGAATTAACGGGATTTCGTGCGTTTAATGACCGGATTCAATTTGACCAGTTCGGTACCGGCTCTTTTGTCCGGAGTGCTCCCGCGGAAATTGACAGGATCCGTGCCGCCCAGGGCCTGGAACTGGCAAAAACACTCATGGCAGACAACGGCCCTGATCTCCTGATCCTGGATGAAGCCAATGTGGCTGCCGGTGTCGGGCTTTTGAAAGAAGCGGATCTGGTCCGGCTGATTCAGGAAAAACCCGCAGCCATGGAATTGGTCCTCACCGGAAGACATGCGCCGCAATCTGTTTTGGAGGCCGCAGATCTGGTGACAGAAATGGCATGCGTCAAGCACTACTACGCACAGGGCGTCCCTGCCCGGGTGGGCATTGAAATGTGATCGCTCTTTCCTATGGCCCTGTCAGGGGTTCTGGAAGCTGTTTTGGTTTGTAAACAGCCAGCGTTGCCACGGCCAGCTCCCTGTCTCCGTTTTCAGCCAGCAGCCGGGCCAGGGCGGTGCGTGCGCAGTGATCATCCGGTTTCTGGTTGAGGTAGCGGGTGTAGTAACGAATGCTCTGCTCATCGTCATGTTTTTTTTGGGTAATTTCAGCTGCGAGTTTCAGCCCGCGGGTATTCAGGGGGGCTCGTGACAGGCCGGTGATAACCCGTTGTTCGGCGTCCTCAAGCGCTCCGGTCTGCATGTACAGAGCTGCCAGGAGAAACAGGGGTTCTGCGGATGCCGGTGCTGCAGGGCACAGGCGTTTGATAGCAGGAATCGCCTCTGCGTAGCTGCCGGTTTTCATGCAGAGGGAAAACAGGGCGCGTGCCGCTTCCAGATATCCGGGAGAAAGCTTCAGGGCTGCCTGAAAAAAACCGATGGCCTCAGATGATTTACCGGATGCAGCAGCCAGGGTTCCCTGGATGTAGGCAATGCGCGACGGACGGGTTTCCGGGTGCAGAACTGGTGGGGCTGATGACTGCAGAGAGCCGGTAAACAGGGCCTGAACGGTTGTCATCCCGTCGGGTGTTTTCGCATTCCACCGGACAGGGGGGCTGTCGTTTCCAAACGGGTCGATATGACTGACCCAGAGGTCTCCATCTGCAGAGCAGGTTCCCGAGGAGAAGAGGATCCAGCGGCTGTCCGGAGACCAGGAAACCTTGCGGGGCCGGGGGCAGGTGCGGTTGCAGAACAGGGGGCGTTTTCGGCCGCCCCGTGAAGGCATCAGGATCAGGGTGCTGCACACAGCGGTTAGGGCAGCAGGTTGTGCGGAACGCTGCTCACAGATCAGCCATCGACCGTCTGGTGACGGGCTGGGGTGGGTGGTGTGCTGGCTGGGGGTGCTGACCACAGGAACAGGTCTTCCAGAGGCGCCAACATCCATGTTCAGACGCATGAGGGTCCAGTGGGCTGCGGTATCTGATGTAAGCTTCAGGCGGCTGAAGTAGAGCCAGATGCCGTCCGGCGACCAGGCGGGTGTGGCATACAGGTAGCCAGGATCACTGGCACCGGGAACCGGTGTGGCCACGCCGTTTTCTGCATCCCAGCGATAGAGAAGACCGGCCGGAGGGCCAGATGACGCTTTGTTTCCCGCTTGGGAAGCGACCACCGCGACAACCTGTTTTCCACCCGGCGCCGGTGCAGGGGAGAAGATCTGTCCGCCCGGTGCAGGTGGAAAAAAGTGGTATTGGGGATCAAGAAACAGATGTGTGTTGAGGGGAAGGAGATAAAAACCTTCCGCACCGGGCGTCTGCTCAGGAACGAAGAGCAGATGGGAACCGCCGAAGGAATTTCGGACATATCCGGACAGGCTCTCAGATACGGTTGCAGGCAGCAGACCCCCTGGGGCGGAGATGCGGGTGATCCGCAACTGACAGGTCCGGGAACCTTGAGCAGATGTTGCCTGTTCATGAAGCAGCACCGGTGCAGACAGGGGCGTGTCCACAGTCTGGAGGATTACGCGATCGCCGGACAGGCTGTCCTGATCACTTCGGTAGACCCGAACCACAGCCGCATTGTTTACCGTACGGTCCTGGATTTCTTTCCAGATCTCCGGAGATGGCCGCCAGCCGGGCTGCTCAATTGTCTGGCTGTATCCCGGGCCGATATCGTTGAACTCAATGACCAGGTTCCAGTGATTCGGTGCCGGATCTGAATCGCGCCACAGAATTTCCGGTGCAGGCACATCTGGCGGGAAAATGCAGCCGCTGACCGGGTGAAGGATCTCAACGTCCGCATGGGCAATCGCAGGTAAGATCAGGCAGCAGCGCCATAAAAATTGGCTTTTCGCCGGATACATACCGATCAGATGCGCGGTGAACAGGAGGCAGAACAGGAGGGGCCATTTGTTTCGTAAGGTCATATCGGGTGGTTGCCTTCACCGGGCTGTGCGTTGAATGGTTGATATCGCGCCTAACGGTTCCGTTCACAGGAAAGAATCTGTTCATATACGTTAGCAGATCAGCGTCGCGGCGTCTTGTAAAAAACGTCCGTATCCTCAGGTTCCCCAAAATCCGGGCTGTCCTTGCTATCCGGAACGATATTTTTTACAATCAGCGTGTGGAAAAGAACTGAAAAAATCTGCACCCACGAGGGAGGAGGTTACCATGGAATCCCGTCTGTTTTCGATTCTGGACACCGATGCACTCAAGGTGAGTACGGAAACCTGTATTTTGTGTGAAACCTGTGTTGAAACCTGCTGTACAGCCGGCCCCACCGGGGATGAAAAAATGACGCCCATGGGGCGGCTTCAGATCATTGGGGCGCTGCTGTCCGGAGAGACCCCGGATACGGAATCGGTACGCGCACTCTACTACTGTACCGAGTGCGGGCGCTGTGACACGGTCTGTCCCATGGATATCCCTGTCTCCGGGACAATTGCCGATGCCAAGGTTGTGCTGGTATCCAGGGGCCTGGGGCCGCTTGAAAAACATGAGTCAATGATCCGCGGGATTCTGAAAAACCGGAACGCGGTCAACAAGCCGGCCGAAGAACGTCTGGCCTGGATTCCGGAGGCATATCGGGATCAGGTGGCCTTTGATGATGCCCCGTCAGACACCGTGCTCTATGTGGGATGCCTGTCCTCCTTCGTGGATAAACAGACAGCAGCGGCCAGTCTGGAGATCCTGATGCAGGGCGGGGTGGATTTCAAACTGCTTAGTGATGAGTACTGCTGCGGAATTTATCCCTACAATGCCGGAAAATGGGACGAGGCTCTGGCGATTTTTACGGAGATGCAGGAGATGTTCAAGGCGTTCGGCATCCGCCGGATGATTGTGCCCTGTGCCGGATGCCATCGGTGTTTTTCCGCCTATTATCCGCGACTGCTGCCGGATTTTGATGTGGAGATTCTGCATATCACGGAAGTGATCGGGGACCTGGTCCGGGAAGACAAACTCGCTTTCAAACCCGGCGGTGATACGGTGACCGTGCATGATGCCTGTAAAACCGGCCGGAAGTGGGGGCAGTATGAACGCGCGCGGGAGATCCTGAGCGCCATGGATTTGACCGTAGCCGAGCTGGCGGAAAATCGGGAATCTGCCCTCTGCTGCGGATCCGGATCCGGAGTCCGGTCCCTGGATGCAAAACTCTCCATGCAGATCGCCGGGAAGGTGCTTGATAATGTAACGGCGCCAGACCTGGTCTCCACCTGCCCGTTTTGTATTTTCAATTTCAATTATACGGCGAAAAAGACGGAAAAACCCGTGAAGGCACGGCATATTGCCTCACTGGTGAGGGCGCGGCTGGTGTGAGGGTTACTGACAGGGGATTGGCAGGGGGTCAGGCTTCAGATCCGGCGGTAACCGGCGTTACTCGGGTGAACGGTTTTTGTTTGTCAGAAAAGCCGCGTGTTGTTCATGGTGCCTCATCGCCTGAACGCCTGGACAGCTTGGGGTTGTTCCAGTGGCGGGTTTTGTCCCGGCGGGTTTTTTTGTCCATGTTGTTGCGGATGGCAGTGGTGAGATCAATGCCGGTTTGATTGGCAATGCAGCCAATGACAAAGAGAAGATCCGCCAGCTCATCCCCCAGATCCGGTTTTTCCCCATCGCGTTTAAAGCTTTGCTCGCCGTATATCCGCGTCATGATCCGGGCCACTTCCCCGGTTTCTTCCATGAGGATTCCCAGGTTGGTCAACTCCGAAAAATAACGAACCCCAAAGTTTCGGACCCAGTCGTGGATTGCTTCCTGATAGGCGCGGATGGAGAGGGGGGTGGTATCGGTGTCTGGAAGCGGGAAAGGAACATCAGAATTGGACATGGTGTTTCAATGCCTCGGTAAAAAATCTTTTTGGTTAGGATTTCAAAAATCAAGGCCCCCGGCAGAACCGCCGGAGGCCGTTGTTTTCAGTTAAATATCACGGGTCCAGAGGGAGGCGATGGCCGGGCCGCCGCCAACGCAGAGCGAGGCCCCGCCGGTGGTCAGGTTGAGGCGTTCCATCTCGTAATAGAGGCTCACGATGATCCGGAGGGCGGTACACCCCACCGGGTGGCCCAGGGCGATGCCGGAACCGTTATGGTTGACCTTGTCCATGGAGAGATCCATGCCAAAGTCTTCCTTGAGCATGCGGCCTACACCGAGGAACTGAGCGGCAAACGCTTCGTTGATTTCCCAGTATTCCACATCCTCAAATCCCATGCCAGCCTGGTTGAGGCACTTGGGAATCACGACGGCCGGGCCCAGGCCCATGACCTGGGGATCAATCCCTTCGTTACAGATATTGACGAGTTTCATGAGGGGAGTAAGCCCCAGTTCTGCGGCTTTTTCCTTTGACATGAGGATCACGGCCGCAGCACCGTCGTTGATGCCGGACGCATTGGCCGCAGTCACCACGCCGTCCTTTTTGAATGCCGGGCGCAGTTTAGCCATGCTTTCCAGGTTGGCATCGCGGATCAGGTGCTCGTCGGTGTCAAAGACGGTGGATCCTTTGCGGGATTTCAACTCTACGGGAACAATTTCCCGTTTGAAGAAACCGGCTTCGATGGCAGCTGCCGCTCGCTGATGGCTCATGAGCGCGAGTTCATCACAGGCTTCGCGGGTCAGATTGTATTTTTCAGCAATGTTTTCCGCTGTCATGCCCATGTGACCGGGGACCAGCTCGTCCACCAGGCCGTCGTGGAGCATACTGTCTTCAATGGTACCAGGCCCCATGCGATAGCCCTGGCGGCCTTTGGGCAGGAGATAAGGGGCAGAAGACATGTTTTCCGTTCCCACAACCAGGGCCACTTCCGTTTTTCCCAGCATGATGTTGTGGCTGGCAATCTCGAGCGCACGCATGCCAGATGCGCAGTTCTGGTTCACGGACACGGCGCTGCTGCGGTGGGGGAGTCCGGCGCGCATGGCGACCTGGCGGGCGGGAAGCGAGCCCTGCATGGCCACATAAATCTGCCCCATGCTCATTTCATCAATGATTTCCGGATCAATACCGGCACGCTGGATGGCTTCCTTTGCCACGGTGATGGCAAGATCCCGGGCAGAGACATCCTTGATGGTTCCTAAGAATTTACCGATTGCCGTGCGGCAGGCACTGACCATTACAACTTCTTTTACATGCATCACAGCCTCCTTTTGTTTTCAGATGAACGGTTGAAAAATATAATAAAATCGTTCACATGGATGAAACCGACAGGTCTTTGCCTGAAACGCCTGGGTCACGGGGCGGTTGAACGCTCGATTCTCAGGCGTCCCGGCGGATCCGTACCGAATTGGCGTGAGCGTTCAGTCCTTCAATCTCCGCCAACCGGATAATGGCATCTGATTCCGCAGCCAGGGCGTCTTTGGAATAATGGATCAGGCTCGTTTTTTTGGTAAAGTGGTCCACGGACAGGGCTGACGAGAACCGCGCGGTTCCCGCCGTGGGCAGCACGTGATTGGGCCCGGCAATGTAGTCACCCACCGGTTCCGGGGTATAGTGGCCCATGAAGACGGCACCGGCGTTTCGGACCTTCCCCACGTGCGCGAGCGGATCTTCGATGAGGAGTTCCAGGTGCTCGGGGGCCAGACGATTGGACAGGGTAAAGGCGGTATCCAGATCCGGCACTACGAGGATGGCGCCAAAATCCTCGATGGACGGCTGGGCAATCGCTTTGCGATTCAGGTGTTCAATTTGTCGGTATACCGCCGCTTTCACCTGTTCGGCGAGATCTGCAGAGGGGGTGACCAGGATCGCCGAGGCCATGACATCGTGCTCGGCCTGGGAAAGCAGATCTGCGGCAACGTGCTCGGGATTGGCCGAGGCATCTGCGATGGCAAGAATTTCACTGGGGCCGGCGATCATGTCGATCCCCACCGTACCGGAAACGATTTTTTTGGCGAGCGTTACATAGATATTACCCGGACCCACGATAACATCCACCTTTTTGACGCGTTCTGTGCCGTAGGCAAGGGCGGCAATGGCCCAGGCGCTGCCGGCCTTGTAGACGGTATCAATACCGGTCCGCTTTGCCGCCACCAGCAGGTGCGGATCAATGGTGCCTTCTTTTGTGGGCGGAGTCATGAGGGAGACGTGGTCCACACCGGCGATTTTGGCCGGGATGGCGCCCATGAGCACCGAGGAGACCAGGGGTGTTTTACCGCCCGTAGCCCCGGGCGCGTAGACACCGGCAGCTTCCACGGGCTGGATCAGCTGGCCTAAAAAGACGCCGGGCCGATCCAGGGTGATCCAGGAAGGGGTCCGCTGTTTTTTGTGAAACGCTTCGATCTGCGCTACGGCCTGCTCAAGCGCCGCGATAAAGTGCACGTCAACGGTTTTTTCGGCAGCGTGAAAGTCAGCTTCTGTGACCTCCAGGTTGTCTGCCGTCAGGTTCGGGGCGTCGAATTGGCGGGTGTAGTCGATGAGGGCCGCATCTCCTCGTTTTTTCACATCGTCCAGGATGCCGGTGACGGTAGTCAGCTGTTCATCAGAAAACCCGAGGCCGCGGTCAATGATGTCTGCCACGCGTTTTTCAGCAGCTTCAGACGGATAGGTATATATCTTCATGTGATAAAAACCTTTTTTGATCTGTTTCAATGTGTCATATACCCTTGTCAGGGCAGGGGAATCCGTTTTCACCAACGCCGGCGCGTTGACGTGAAACCCGCTTCTCTTGTTGTAACGTAATTTGATAGCATAAACTTTTTTTTATGATTTGTAAATAATTTAAACGGGCTATCCTCCGGCGTTTTCATCGCCTGGAAGCTCCCGCATCGGTGAAAAGATCGTCTCATGTTTGGTATCCACATTCCTGCGTTGATCCGCCTGCTGGCGGTATTTGTCCTGATTCTCTTTCTGATTCGGAAGAAAGTTTCCCTGGGCAACACCTTTTTTATCGGGACCGTTTGCATGGGGCTGGTCTTCGGTCTGGGTCCGCTGGCCATCGGAAAAAGCGTTCTGACGTCGTGCACCCATGTCAAAACCCTGGCCCTGACCGCCATTGTGGTTCTGATCCTTATTTTAAGCAGCAGCCTGGACCGGTCAGGCCAGATGCGGGTGATGCTCGATGCCTTCAAGGGACTGATCCGTTCACCCCGGCTGAACCTTGTGCTCTTCCCCTCCCTGATCGGGCTGCTTCCCATGCCCGGCGGGGCGATTTTTTCCGCGCCCATGGTCAAAGAACTGGGCGCCCGCTCCGGGTATTCTCCGGCACGGCTCAGCTATGTGAATTACTGGTTCCGCCATGTCTGGGAGTTCTGGTGGCCCCTTTATCCGGGGGTGCTCCTTACCACCACCCTTGCCGGCATAGATATCATACGGTTCATGGGGTTCATGTTCCCCCTCAGCATCCTGGCCCTGGGCGTGGGGTTTGTGTTTTTGAAAGCCGACACGCCGCCAGAACAAAGGGATGATGCGGCGGCACCTTCGCGGCAGCCGGTACGGTTTCTCATCAGCCTGGTGCCGGTGCTCATCGTCATCATCGGCGGTCTGGGTACCGGGTTTTTCCTGTCCGCCATCTTTTCGGACTGGATGATCGCCAAGGAGGTGGGTCTGATCCTCTCGCTGCTGGTTTCCATTGCCTTTGTCTGGATCCGCACCGGCATGGACAAGAACGCCTGCCGGGAGATGCTTTTCAACCGGAATCTCATGAATATGATCTATATGATTCTGACCATCCTGATGTTCAAGGAAGTGCTCGAACAAGGGGATGCGGTAACCGCAGTGACAGGAGACTTGTTGCACCTGCATATCCCGGTGGCGGCCATTGTCATGATACTGCCGTTTCTGGTGGGGGTGGTCACGGGGATCACCATCGCGTTTGTGGGCAGTACCTTCCCCATCCTGATCCCCCTGATCCAGGCCATGGATCCGGGGGCCGCCCTGATGCCCTACATGATGCTGGGTCTCTCCATCGGGTTTGTGGGGGTGCTGGTGTCGCCGGTTCACCTGTGCTTCATTCTCACCAATGAGTACTTCCGGGTGGACACCGCAACGGTGTATGCGGTACTGGTCAAGCCGGCTCTGGGACTGGGTGCGATGGCGCTGGTTTATTACGCAGTGCTTCGGGCGATCATCTGAAGATCAAGGGTGGTTTTTCCATGCGGGAAGCGGGAACACAGGGGTATGGGCGACAGAAGCGGAGACTGAGATGATCCCCATTCGGGACACCACCCCGTCTGCCACCTATCCGGTGGTGACAACGGCCCTGATTGCCGTGAATGTAATTTTTTTCATGGTTCAGTCGGGCTACGGGCCGAATGAGGACGCCCTGCTCTATCTGTACGGTCTGGTGCCGGCCAAGTGGACCCTCCCCCAGTGGCAGGCGCATTTCTCCACCAGCAACCGGCTGTTCACCCTTCTCTCCTATATGTTTCTCCACGGCGGGATCTGGCATCTGATCGGCAATATGTGGAGTCTTTATATTTTTGGGGACAATGTGGAAGACCATCTGGGGCACCTGCGGTATCTGTTGTTCTATCTCCTCTGCGGGGTGGTCTCCGGTTTTTCCCACATGATGCTCAACCGGCTGTCCGATGTTCCCACCATCGGTGCCAGCGGGGCGATTGCCGGTGTCATGGGCGCCTATTTTCTCTTGTACCCAAGGGCCCGGATCCTGACCCTGATCCCGATTATCATCATCCCCTGGTTCATCGAATTACCGGCCTTTGTCTTTCTCGGAATCTGGTTTTTGATGCAGCTGCTCAATGCGGCCGGAAGCGGTGCCGGCGGGGTGGCCTGGTGGGCGCATATCGGCGGATTTGTCATGGGAATGATCGCGGTAAACCGCATGCACCGCATGCCGGACACGGGCCTGGGTGAGCAGCTCAGACAAATGACGGTCCGCAAGAAAACCCCCCGGCTGCAAATTATCCGGCCCACAGGAAAACCGGACGATCCCCATCTCTACGGCGCCATCCATGTCACCGCCCGTGAGGCGGAAACCGGCGCTGTGAAACTTGTCAACATTCCCTGGGGGTTCTATAACCGCATGGTCCGGATTTCGGTGCCCGCCAATGTCCGGTCCGGTACGAAGCTCAGGCTAAAGGACATGGGAAAGCTTGATTCCGAGGACACCCGGGGGGATCTCTTTCTGTCCGTGGTCATCGAAGATCCCCTGGCAGTGTTTCACAGATACTGAATGCTTTTTATATGATGAGGAAAAGGAAACCGCACCATGTATCGAAATCATAACTTCAACCCCGGCCCGGCCGTTCTTCCTCTCCTTGTGCTTGAAGAAGTCCAGGCATCACTTCTTGACTACCAGGGATCTGGGATGTCGGTCATGGAGATGAGTCACCGCTCCCCCTTGTTCGACGCCATCATCACCGATGCCGAGGCCCGCATCCGCCGGCTCATGAATATCGATGACCGGTTCCATGTCCTCTTCATCCAGGGCGGCGCCAGTATGCAGTTTGCCATGGCGCCCATGAATCTCCTGGGGAAAACCGATACGGCCGATTATGTGAACACCGGCACCTGGTCCACCAAAGCCATGGAACAGGCTCGGATTCAGAACAAGCAGATCACCTGCGTGGCGTCCAGCGAGGCAGACGGGTTTTCTTATATCCCAACGGACATCTCGTTTACGCCGGGGGCGGTCTATGCTTACATCACCTCTAACAACACGGTCCGGGGCACCCAGTGGGCCGATTATCCGGATACCGGCGGGATTCCCCTGGTGGCGGACATGTGCTCGGACATCCTCAGCCGGCCCATTGATATGGAAAAATTCGGTCTGGTTTTTGCCGGCGCCCAGAAAAACATGGGACCGGCCGGGGTCTGCATCGTCATCGTCCGGGATGATCTGCTGTCCCGCCCCCGTCCCACAGGCCTGCCCACCCTGCTCGACTATGCCACCTATGTGGAAAAGCGGTCTCTCTTCAACACCCCTCCCTGCTTTTCCATTTATGTGATTCAGTTGGTTCTTACGTGGCTTGAAGAAACCATCGGCGGCCTTGCAGCCATGGAAACGCTGAACCGGGAAAAGGCCGGGCGTTTATACAACCGCATTGACAAGACGGATTTTTACACAGGAACCGCCCGCAAAGACAGCCGGTCTCTCATGAACGTCACCTTTCGCCTGCCTTCAGAAAAACTGGAGCAGGCCTTCGTTGCCCAGGCCCTGGATGCCGGTTTCATCGGCCTCAAAGGCCATAAATCCGCCGGCGGATGCCGCGCGTCGGTTTATAATGCCACCCCCATGGCCAGCGTTGAGGCCCTGATTGCGTTCATGAACGAGTTTGAGCGGAAAAACGGTTAAATCCAAACAGTGTTGAATGTAAAACCTGTTTGTCCAGCTTTTCAAAAGCTGGCCCCCCGGGAGGGCCGCCGGAGGCAGGTTTTTATGGTTGTTCGTCTCGAATCAAGCGGGTGACGGCATCCGGAGTACCGAAGAGGTAGATGACATCTCCGGGGTCCAGAGTATCACTTGGGGCTGGCGGGCTGATGATCTTTTTCCCTTTCTGGATGGCCAGGAGGGTGATCTGGTAGGTTTCCCGGATGCGGGAGCGGGCAATGGGTTTTCCGGCATGGGCAAAGCCGGGTTCGATGCGCAGGGTGGCGACTTCCATGCCCGGGATGCGTTTGCTGAGGTCGTAGACGGTACCGGGTTCGATGGAAAGGGTGCGGAGCATGCTGTAGTGGTCGCTTCGGATGTCATTCACCAGTCGCTCGATCTCGTTTCGGGGGACCAGGTATCGGGACAGAACCCGGGTAAAGATTTCCACAGAGGTTTCCAGTTCTTCGGGGATGACCTCTTCGGCGCCGAGCTCGCTCAGGTCCCTCACATCCTTGACAAACCGGGTCCGGACAATCAGATGAATGCCGGGGTGGACGCGTTTGGCCACTTCCACAATGCGGCGAATGGCGGCAGGGTCGTTGATGACGATGACCATGACCCGGGCGGATTTGATGCCGGCGTGGATGAGCACGGCTTCCCGGGTGGCGTCCCCGTAGAAGATGGGTTCGCCGGCGGTTTTGTGCTGGCGCACGGTTTCCGGGTTCATTTCGATGATGGTGTAGGGAAGGTTCGAGACCCGGGCGGCGCTGGCCAGCTGGCGGCCGCTGATGCCGAACCCGATGATGATCATGTGGTTGCCGGATTCGGGAAGCGCCAGGGGAAGGCTTATGTCTTCGGGGACCTGGGCGGTATCGGGCAGTTTTCGGGCGATCAGGGGGGCGAGCTTCATGAGATAGGGCGTGGCGCCCATGGTCAGGATGGCGGTGGCGAGAAAGATCTGGTAGGCATGCGGCGTGATCAATCCTGCACTGCTGCCTGCCTTTGAGAGGATAAACGAAAATTCTCCGGCCTGGGACAGACCGATACCGGCGATGCAGGCGGTTTTCATGGAGGCGCCCATGAGTCGGAGCACCCCGGTGGTGACAATGGCTTTTATAAGGAGGATACCAAGGGTGCTGCCGGCAATGACAAGCGGTGCGTCGAGAAGGATGCGCATGTCGAGCAGCATGCCGATGGAGACAAAAAACAGGCTGGTGAAAAGATCCTTGAAGGGCAGGATGCTGCCCAGGGCCTGAAGGCTGTAGTCGGACTCGGAGAGGATCAGACCGGCGAGAAATGCGCCCAGGGCAAGGGAGAGCCCCGCCTTGTATGTGAGCCCGGAAATCCCGAAGACCATGGCCGTCAGGGTGAGGAGGAAGAGTTCCCGGCTCCGGGTACGGGCAATGCGGTAAAACAGGGGGGGCGCGATCCATCGGGCCGTCACCCAGGCGCCGCCGATCAGGGCTGGAATGATCATAGCCGTGACCATGGGCGGGTAGCCGGCAGCTGCCGGTTTTCCGGCCAGAAGCGGGGTGACGAGCATCATGGGCACGATGGCGAGATCCTGGAAAATCAGGATCCCCAGGGCCGCTTTTCCGTGCGGGGTGCCCGTCTGGGCCTGCGCCTGATACTGGCGCATGACAATGGCGGTGGAACTCAGGGAGATGAGAAATCCGGTAAAGAGTGCAGCGGCTGGTGAGACGCCGGCAGCCACTGCCAGGGCGGTGACAGCAAACCCTGTGAGTGCCACCTGGAGGGTGCCGCCCAGGAGCATTATTTTTTTGATGCTCATCAGCTCGGATATGGAAAATTCGATTCCGATGGTGAACAGAAGGAGGATGACCCCGATCTCTGCGGCCAGTTCGACTTCATGCACGGCATGGACCCATCCAAGCCCGTAGGGGCCGCACAGGACACCGGTGAAGAGAAACCCGATGATGGCCGGGATCTTCAGGCGGTGGCAGACAAGCAGCACCAGGGCAGACAAGGCAAAGATGGTCACCATATCAATGAGCAGGGTCATGGATCCGTTCCTCAACGAAGGGGTCGTTTATCAGCGCGTATCGGGTTGACCATAGAAGATTTCTGGAAAATGATCAAATGAGATCGCAGCCAGCGAAATGCTAAATACAAAGCAATGACGGACGGACCTGACGAATGGCCGATCCACCCGGAGTCGAGAGCTTTTTATATATATGTAAAATCGGGAGAGCGCCGGATGATAATCCGCATCTGTTCCGGTGGGTATGGATGTGTGAATGTCCGGCCGGATATGGAAACGGCATCCCTTGCATAACGGTGCCTGCGCGTTTCCGCAGATGCCATGGAGAGAAGTCGGCGGATTCGTTCACGCGTGGGCGGGTGGGTCTGGAGTCCTTCTTGTCGCTGAGGGAGTGATCCGGGAACGAGCCAGTCCAGCCACTGCCGGTCGGATGCCTGTTCAATTTTTTGTAATGCCCGGGCCAGGCCGGACGGATTGCCGGTGAGCTCCGCTGCGCCCAGGTCTGCCTGAAACTCCCGCACCCGGGAAAGTGCCCGTTCGATCAGCAGTGACAGCTGGGGGGCTGAGATGAGGATCAGAAGTCCGGTAAGGGATACGGGTGCCACGCCCAAGAGGATCAGGGGAAGGCTCAGGATCAGCCCGACGATGCCGATCATGGAGAGGATGCCCGTAAACTGGCCCACCAGACGGGAGGCGTTCATGAGCCGGATGTCTCTGTTTCGGATATGGGTGATTTCGTGGGCAATGACCCCCTGAAGTTCCGTATCCTTCAATGTTTTCACCAGGCCGTGAGTGAGGCCGATGACGGCGTTGTCCGCAGTGCCCATGGCAAATGCACCCATTTCTTGTGACGGTATCAGGTAAATGGCCGGAATAGCGGGAAGGCCGGCACGAGCCGCCAGATCCCGTGTCATGGAAAGAAGGACCGGGGCTTGAAAATCGGTCAGTCGCTGGCCGCGATACAGGCGCATCCATCTTTCTGGATTTAGTTTCGGGGTGAGGAAAAAAGCCGCGCTGAAACCAATGATGCTGACCGCGGCGACGCGCGGGCCTCCTACAATCCAACCCATGAGGCCTAACAGGGATGCGTTCAGAACGACCAGTGCCATGGACTGCAATGTCTGTTCGGTAGCGTATTGACGGATGCGGTTACGGTTCATGGCCTTCCCCCTTTCTGCGCAGAGCCGGGGCAGCCGACTGGCTGCCCCGGCGTCTCTCGGGGTTACGCAGGAGGTTGTTTTGGTTTGGATTCAGGTATTAGCTTACTGTAATCCGTTTGGGTAACACTTCTTCTTTCCGGGGAATCCGCACGGTGAGGACACCGTCCGCGTGTTCCGCGGTGATGTTTTCCGCATCGACGGTTGCCGGCAGGGAAAAGGTGCGCATGAATTTTCCGACCCGGCGCTCTTTGCGAAAATAGGTTTCTTCTTTTACTTCCGTCTCATCTGCACGTTCGCCGCAAACGGTCAGAACCCGATCCTTGACATCGATGTCGATGTTTTCCTTGGGAATGCCCGGAAGGTCCGCCTTGATGACAAAGGCGTCAGCGGCTTCAAAGATATCGACGACAGGCGCCCAGTTCCGGGTTCCGGCATCCCGTTCCGCCACCGGCTCAAACAATTCATTGAACAGGCGGTTAACCGTATCGTTCAGTCGGCCCATGGGATTCATCGGGTTTCTCAGCATGAGTTCCATATGTTACCTCCGTGTTGAGTGTGTTGGGTTGTTTCATACTTAACCTTTGTTTGAATCAAAAGTAATCATTCCGGGATTTATGTCAAATGGTTTTCATTACTTTTTTTAGAGTTTTTATAAAAGTAATAAAATGAGCAGCTTTCCAGGACCCAATGGGATTGATTTGCAACGCTGAATACTGTAGTTATAAGAAATAATATCATTATTCTTCTTTATCTGCCTGGAGGTTGGTGCCATGCGACGCATCCGGAAAACGAAACTTCACCCGTATCTGTGTCTGTTTGTTCTGTTGCTGATCGCCGCCTGCGCAACTGTGCCATTGACCGGGCGGTCTCAGCTGAATCTGATTCCTGCCAGTTCCATGCGCGCCATGAGTCTCAGCCAGTACACCGCGTTTTTAACAAAAAACCCGCCGGCAAAGACCGGTGAAGACGCGCGCATGGTCAAACGGGTGGGCACGCGGATCCAAAAAGCCGTTGAGACGTATTTTGAGCAGAACGGCCGGTCAGCCGAGTTGTCCGGCTATGCATGGGAGTTCAACCTGGTGGAGAGCGAAACGGTGAATGCCTGGTGCATGCCTGGAGGAAAGGTGGTGGTTTACAGCGGTATTCTTCCGATTGCCGAGAATGAGACAGGCCTTGCCGTTGTCATGGGGCATGAGATCGCCCATGCGGTGGCGCGGCACGGAAACGAGCGCATGAGCCAGGCCCTGATGGTTCAGCTGGGGGGCATCGGTCTTTCGGTAGCCCTTGAAGAGCAGCCGGAAAAAACCCAGGCGCTCTGGATGACCGCTTTCGGTGTTGCCACCCAGGTAGGGCTCATGCTTCCCTTCAGCCGCCTGCACGAAAAAGAGGCCGACCATCTGGGCTTGATTTTTATGTCTATGGCCGGGTATGATCCTCGGCAGGCGGTCGGGTTCTGGCAGCGGATGAGTGCCCAGGGCGGCGGCGGGGTTCCGGAGTTTCTGAGCACCCATCCTTCGGATGAAACCCGGGTCCGTAATCTGCAGACATTGGTTCCGGAAGCATTGACCTATTATCGGAACCGGTAAGGTATACGCATTTAAAAGGTTTCACCCTGGCATAAACGACAGTGTCCAGCCATGCCCTGCGAACAGAGCAGACCGATACGGAAAACGCGGAAGGGGATCATCTGCCCCTGTTTGCTGTACACAGGAGATTAGCTATGAAACACGTTGTGATCATCGGCGGGGGGTTCGCCGGACTCAAGGCAGCCAAGAAACTGGGGGGACGGACCGATGTGAAGGTGACCCTCATCGACCGGGGGAACCATCATCTGTTCCAGCCGCTGCTCTATCAGGTGGCCACGGCCGGACTGGGCCAGTCGGATATCGCGGTTCCCATACGGAGTCTCCTTGCCGAATTCCCGAACATTTTCGTTCTCAAAGGCGAGGTGACGGACGCAGATCTGGAAAACCGGACCCTGACCACCGACTTTGGCGAGGTCTCTTTCGATTATCTGATCCTGGCCTGCGGGGTGAAACACACCTATTTCGGCAATGACCACTGGGAGCGGTATGCGCCGGGACTGAAAACCCTGGAGCAGGCCATCGAGATCCGGCGGCGGTTTCTCAATGCCTTTGAAGAAGCCGAGCGGCAGAGTGATCCCCGGCTTCGTCGGAAAGCCCTTACGTTTGTGGTGGTGGGCGGTGGTCCCACCGGCGTGGAGCTGGCCGGGGCGATCGGAGAAATGAGCCGGTATACCCTGAACCGTGAGTTTCGCAACATTGATCCCAAGTTGACGCGGATCATTCTGATTGAAGCCGGCGACCGGATTTTGTCGTCTTTTTGCCGGAGCCAGAGCAGTCGGGCCACCCGGGATCTGGAAAAACTCGGGGTTCAGGTCTGGACTGGCGGGCGGGTAACGCAGATTAATGATGAAGGCATCGAAGTGGGAGAGGAGCGGATCGAAGCGGGAACGGTGATCTGGGCCGCAGGTGTGGCAGCACCGGAAATCAACGCGAAACTCGGCGTGCCACTGGACAGTCAGGGCCGGATTATTGTGGAGAAAGATCTGTCCCTTCCCGGACATCCCAACGTGTTTTCCGCCGGAGACCAGGCCAGCTTTTCCCACCAGACCGGAGAACCTCTCCCCTGCCTGTCACCGGTGGCCATCCAGATGGGCGGGGCCATCGCGGAAAACATCGTCTGTGACATATACGGGATTCACCGGCGGCCGTTTCGTTACACGGACAAGGGGCAGATGGCCACCATCGGCCGGAGCACGGCCATTGTGGACCTGGGGTATCTGCGGTTGAACGGTTTTCTCGCCTGGGTGACCTGGATTTTTGTGCATATTTATTTCATCGCCGGTTTCAACAACCGGATGCAGGTCTTTATCAAGTGGTACATCTCTTATCTGTCCAACAAGAAAGGATCGCGGATCATCTTCAACCGCAAATGGTGGTTCTACGATGACAACACCTGCATGCCGGACCCGGATGTGTTTTCACCGGAGGTGCTGGACAGGGCTGAAAACCGGTAAGCATGGGATGGGGCCGGCGCATATCTGCCAAGACCCGGTTCCGGGTGGGAACCGGGGTTATACTGCTTGCGTTCTGCCTCTTTGTATCCGTGATCGCGTATGCGTATCAGAAACAGACGGTGAACCGGTCTCTGGCGTTCCGCGCGGAGATGTATCTGTATACGGCCGAGGCGATCCGGAAATATGTGAAGGACCGTCTGCGGCCGGCCATCAAAGGAAATGGGGATCCGGACCGGTTCATCGTCGAAGCCATGTCCACCGCCTTTGTCTCGCGGGAAATCATGAATCGGCTGGGAGAACGGTTTCCAGAGTTCTGTTACAAGCGGGCCGCACCCAATCCCCGGAACCCCGTCAACAGGTCGGACGCCTTTGAGCGGAAGATGCTCTCCTGGTTCCGGCAGCACCCGGAAGCCGAGGCGTGGGACGGGCTGATCACCCGGGAGGGGCAATCCTGCTACACCCGCATGATTCCCATCCGCGCCGAGGCTGACTGTCTGAAATGTCACGGCGATCCCCTGGATGCCCCGTCGGAGATTATCGCGCGTTACGGGTCATCGGCTGGTTTCTCCTATACAAAAGGCGAGCTGATGGCTGCGGACGTGGTCTATCTGCCGGTTGGCCTGGCCATGGCCCGGGTCAAGGAAAAAGCCTGGTTGATTTTTATTACCGTTGTAGCAGCCCTGGTTTTTCTCATGGCCCTGTTTTATCTGCTGTTCAACCGGACCGTGGTGACAGAGCTCAAAGATACGCTGAACCGGTTCCAGAAGCTCTCCCGGCCCGGTGATCACCCCAGGGGTATTCCGTTTGATTACAGTCGGGATGAATTTGCGCTGTTGAAAGAAGCGTTCCAGCAGGCTGCCCAGGACCTGGAAGCCTCTCATGCAGATCTGAGACGGTCGGAAGCCCGGTATCGAGAATTGTTCGAGGCGTCTCCGGATCCCATTCTCATCTGTCGCAATCTGGCGGTTTTTGATATCAATTCCGCAGGATTGAACCTGTTCGGGTTTACCGATAAAGCAGATGCGCGGCAGGTGGAATCCATTTACATTCTGTTCTGGGATGGCAGGCAGGCATCGGCCTTTCATGCCGCCATGAAAAAAGACCGGATTGTGAAAGCATATGAAGCGGTGCTGGTGAACCGGGAAGGGCAAAAGATCGATGCCGTGATTACAGCGATCGCAGCCCGGGAACCAGAGGGGAAAACGGATCGTTATGAACTGGTGATACGGGATATTACCCAGAAGCGGAAAATGGATCGCTATCTGGCCCGGACGGAAAAACTGGCCTCCATCGGCCAGCTGGCTGCGGGTGTGGCCCATGAGATCAACAACCCCCTGAGTGTCATCAGCTGCTACACCAACCTGATCGAAAAAAACGCAGGCGCGGACCCGCAGATCGGAAATGACCTGGGCGTGATCCGGAAACATACGGCAGCCTGTAAGTCCGTTGTGCGTTCCCTGCTCAATTTTGCCCGTGTCGGGGATTCAAAAATGCGGCCCACAGACCTGCACGGACTGATGGATGATATTCTCACCGTGCTCACCTGTCAGATGGAAAACAGGCAAATTACGCTAGTTCGCGACTATTCAGCGGATGTACCCCGGCTCATTCTGGATGCGGAAAAGATAAAGCAGGTGTTCATGAATCTGTTTATCAATGCGTTCCAGGCCATGGGCGAACAGGGCGCGCTTACCCTTTCCACTGCCTATGACCGGATTCTGCACCAGGTGATGATTACCGTAACCGATACAGGCCAAGGCATTCCCCCTGATCAGCAGGACCGGATTTTTGAACCGTTTTTCACCACCAAAGATGTGGGCGAAGGCACCGGACTCGGGCTGTCGGTGACCTACGGTATTATTTCCCAGCATGGGGGCAGTCTCTCCGTGATATCGGAACCCGGGGCAGGCACCACCTTCCGGATCCTGCTGCCCGATCACTTGGACGACTGAACACAGAGGCGTCATGAAAGATACCTTGCTGATTGTGGATGATGAAATCGATTTGCTTGAGGGTCTGAAGCGAACCCTCGAGATGGCGTGCAGCTGCACCGTGTTCACGGCCGGTTCCGGAAAAGCGGCCCTTGATCTGCTGGATGCCTATCCGGTGGATCTGGTGCTGACCGATCTGAGCATGCCAGGCATGGACGGCATGAGCCTCCTGGCTGAAATTCAGCATCATGACCCTCTGGTCACCGTGATTCTGATCACCGGGTATGGTACCGTGGAGACGGCGGTTTCCGCGATCAAGTCCGGGGCTTACGATTTTATCCAGAAGCCCTTTGACGAGGACCGGCTGATCCGCCAGGTTCGAAACGGACTGGAGCGGAACCGGCTGCTGCGGGAGAACCGTCGCCTGGCTGAGATGGCGGGCATGCGCACGGGCGCCGGCGGCCGGTTTGTGGGACGAAGCCGGTTGCTCTGTGACATGCTCGAAAAAATCCGGATGCTGAGCGCCAGCGAGGTCACGGTGCTGGTCACCGGTGAAACCGGAACCGGAAAAGATCTCGCGGCCCGGACCATTCATGAAACCGGCCCCCGGAAACAGGGACCCTTTGTGACTGTTAACTGCCCGGCACTGCCGGAGCAGATTCTGGAGAGCGAGCTCTTCGGGTATAAAAAAGGCGCTTTTACCGGCGCCCATCAGGACAAGCCCGGGTTGTTTGATCTGGCGGACGGCGGCACCCTGTTTCTGGACGAGATCGGCGATTTGTCTGTTCCGGTTCAAACCAAACTGCTCAGGGTACTCCAGGACAAGGTGGTGACTCCGCTGGGAGAGACGAAAGGCCACGGGGTGGATGTCCGTATCCTGACCGCCACCAACCAGGATCTTGAAGCAAAGATCAGGGATCATTCCTTCCGGTCTGATCTGTTTTACCGGCTGAATGTGGCGCGTATCACCCTGCCGCCCCTTCGCGAGATCCGGGATGATATCCCGCTTCTGGTGGACCACTTCATGAACAAGGCTGCCGCCGATGCCGGGGTTCCGGTGAAGACCCTTTCCAGCGAAGCGCTCTCCTGGTTCATTCACCGGGACTGGCCCGGGAATGTGCGGGAACTGGAGAATCGCATTTATGGCCTGTATGCCCTTGTCCCCAACACCGAGATTCAGCTGCACCACCTGGCGCCGGATGCGGTGAATCCCGGTGCTCGTCCGGAACTGCTTCAAAATATGAATAAACCCTACAAGGAATTGAAAGCAGATGTGATCGATCAATTCACCATTGATTATCTGAACCGGCTGCTGACAAAAACATCTGGTAATGTCACCCTCGCAGCACGCATCAGCGGCATTCAGCGTCAGTCGCTTCAGAAGATCATTCGCCGATACGGTCTGCATGTGCAGCGCTTCAGGGGGCTGCCATCTTCCGATGACGGTGCATCCTGAAGGTTGCAGATCGCTTATTTTTTATAATTTATTAGATTTATTAAATAATTTTTTTTATTTCAAGCAACCTCTATGCTGAGGCGCCATTTTTTGTTTGCACAGCGTCACTTAGTTTTTATTTGTCTATTTATTTCAATTGATTAGGTTTTTTGTTTCCGCATTTTTTTTGGCATGATTTCTGTATTATTTTATGGGTTCTGTTCTCCGGTTCAGCAGGGGGCTGGTCCGGATAGGGATTAAAGATGTGAAGCCAAAGGAGATACGCATGTCTGAAAACGCGAATGTGGTGTATGACAGCGGAAAACAGAAATTGTCGGATTTATGGAAAAAAGAGGATTATTGGGCCATCTGGCTGGGCTTCGCCCTTCTGGTCATTGCCATGGTGATCTTTTTTCCACGAGGGCCGGAAGGGTTTAAGGAAAAAATTGATGCCGCCAATGCCACCCTTTCCGCAGAAGCAAACAAACCGATCAAGACCATTGCCTGGTACAAGGCCAATGATGCGAAGCGAAAGTTGAAGGCCTCCAGTTCTCCGGTGGGAAAAACCATCAAGAAATTTACCAGCAAGCCCCACAAGTGGAAGACCAATCCCCTGGATGCCTTTTATCTGTCTGAGGAAAAAGCAGCGGCCTTGAAGGCCAAGGCAATGGAAAAATATGATGCGGCCAAGATTGCGGCGGCAGCAGCCCTGGTCAAAGCCCAGGTGGCGGAAGCGGCTGCCGCTGGTGCCGGCTTTCAAAATGAGAGCCTGAACAAGGCGGCCCAGGGAGCCATTGATGACTGGCGCTCCGCTCATGCCAAGGCAGGTAAGCTGAAGAAGAAGACCAAAGTGAAAGCATACAACCAGATTCCCTATCTCATCGGGCTCATGGTGATCATGGGGGTCTTTTTCTCCATCGGCATGATGTTCATGGACGCCAGCTTCGGCAAGTTCCTCATGGGCTTTACCTTCGTCTTTTTCATGGCTGTGCTCGCCTACACGGCAGCGACCAATGCCACGATGAAGCATTACGGGATCGGGTATGCGGCATGGGCCATTCTGTTCGGCCTTTTGATCAGCAACACCGTGGGCACGCCTGAGTGGGTGAAGCCGGCGGTACAGACCGAATATTATATCAAGACCGGGTTGGTCCTGCTGGGTGCGGAAGTGCTGTTCGGCAAGATTCTCTCCATTGGTGTACCGGGTATTTTTGTGGCCTGGGTGGTCACGCCCATTGTTTTGATCTCCACCTTTATTTTTGGCCAGAAAGTGCTGAAAATTCCGTCAAAAACCCTGAACATGACCATTTCCGCTGACATGTCGGTCTGCGGTGTGTCCGCAGCCATTGCAACCGCCTCTGCCTGCCGGGCGAAAAAAGAGGAGCTGACCCTGGCGGTCGGTCTTTCTCTGGTGTTTACATCCATCATGATGATTGTGATGCCGGCTGTGATCAAGGCAACCGGTATGCCGTATATTCTGGGCGGCGCCTGGATGGGCGGCACCATCGATGCCACGGGCGCAGTTGCTGCGGCGGGTGCGTTTTTGAGTGAACGGGCCCTGTATGTGGCAGCCACCATCAAGATGATCCAGAATGTGCTCATCGGTGTGATCGCCTTTTGTGTGGCTGTCTACTGGACCACCAAAATCGAAGTGGAACAGGGAAACAAGGTGGGCGCCATCGAAATCTGGAACCGGTTTCCCAAGTTCGTCATCGGCTTTATTCTTGCCTCCATCCTGTTTTCAGCTGTTTACAGCTCCTGGGGCCATGATATTTCCTATGTGTTGATCGATCACGGTGCCATCCGCGGTTTCACCAAAATTTTCCGCGGCTGGTTTTTCTGTCTGGCCTTTGTGTCTATCGGCTTGGCCACCAACTTCCGTGAACTGAAAGCGTATTTCAAGGGCGGTAAGCCGCTTATCCTGTATGTCTGCGGTCAATCTTTCAACCTGGTACTGACCCTGATCATGGCCTATGTCATGTTCTACAAGGTGTTCCCGGAAATCACGGCTACGATCTAAGGGAGACCCGTATGGATGCAGTCATGAAAAACGGAAAACCGGATCACCCCTGGCTTCGTCTGGGGATGGGCGTTGCGGCTATTTTGACGTTCATCTATGGCGTCGGACCGATGCTGGATCGGATCACCTATCTCCAGCCGCTGATTCAGTTTATCGACAGTCGGGGGATCAATGCCACGGCCCTGCTGTATACGGAGATCGAAGAATTCTCCGATGCCAACAGCAACATGCAGGATACCATGCGGTTCCGGAACCCGGAAACCGCGTACCTGTCAGAGGAAAACGGCAGCTGATCCGTCACTTCATCTGACGTATAAACACTGAAAAGGCAGTGAATCGGCAGATCGCCGGTTCACTGCCTTTTTTTATGATCACGCCATGAGTTCGAAACCATCATCCGCCGGTTTGATCTCTTCTTTTAACATGCAGCAGGCGATCCGATAAAGGGGCGTTTTGTCAGACGCATAGGCGAGGTTTCCGGATTGCACGAGCTTGTTCATCACACACCCTTCGGGAATCGTCAGGTTGAAGAGATCGGTTTCGTTAACCGGCGGCCGAGGGGTCAGCCGGTTGTCGCACATCTCGTATCCGTGCAGGGGGAAGTCTTCGCACAAGGGACATTTATAGACCCGGCCATTGGGAAAAATAAAGTAGTTGTCGGCAACGGTGCCCGCACAGGCAAAGGGTTCGTCCGGCGACAAAAATACTTTGGGAAAGGTGACGGGAATCCCGCGTGCCGCAATCTTTTCAGCCGTCTCCGGAATATCTTTTTCCCAGGTTTCTTTTGTCACCTGATGAAGCTCCTTTGACTGGGCCGTGTTTCCGCGGATGCCGAGCACCTGGATGAAGAAGCGTTTGATGCCGAGGGTGGGCACCAGGTCTGCCATCAGCGGCAGCTCATGGACATTGGTGTCGCTTACCGTATAGATCATACTGGTATGAAACCCGCGTGATACGGCGGCTTTTACGCCTGCCAGACAGGTATCGTAGCTTCCCTTTCCCCGGAGGGTATCATTGATTTCCCGGGTGGCGCCGTCCAGACTGAAGCTGATGAAATCCACATCCGCCGGTGACAGGCGGTGGAGGCAGTCATGGAACAGGTAGCCGTTGGTATCAATGGTGATCGAGTGATAGCCCATGCGCCGGGCGGCCCGGACCGCTTCAGGCAGTTTCGGGTGCAGGGTGGGCTCGCCGCCCAGGAAGATGACATTGGCTGTGCTGCGGAGATCGGCAAAGGCTGAAAGCCAGGCTTCGATGGTGTCAAGGGAGAGCAGGCCCGTGCCGTGCTGGGCCGGATTGATGTAGCAGTGGCGGCACGACAGGTTGCATCGGGTCAGAATATGAAAAAAAATATTGACGGCATCTTCTGAAAAAAGAACGGTTTCTCGCATAATACGTTAACTCTGGTTCAACGGATATCCAGGCTTTGCAGCTTGAGTTTGGTTTCAAACAGATCTGCTGTGGTCAGGCGCAGACGCAAGGACATGTATTCGGCAAAAATTCGGTAGAGAAGCAGCAAAAAATCAAGGCGTTCATCATAACCGCCATCGCCGCTGACCTTGTCTTTGGCTGACGTGTCCACGGCAAGGCAGATGGTTTTGCCTTTTGCAAAAACAGAAGCAGACCGGCTCCGGCTGTCGATGATCCGCATCTCGCCGAAGATCTCGCCAATGGTGTCAATAGTGCAGATATCAATGCCTTTTTTCTTGATCTCCACCGTTCCCTTAAGGAGAAAGTAGAGCCAGGGATCCAGATCCCCTTCTTTGATAATTCGCTCTCCATCTTCGTACTCCCTGATTTTACTGAGCTTGAGAAGCTTGGAAAGGTTTTTCGTTTCAAAGTGCTTGAGGGTGGGAATACTCATCAGCTTCTGGATGTTCTGAATATTGTCTTTCAGGTATTTGGATTCGATCATATGCAGCCTCCGCTTTTTTCCCTGTAAGATGTCGCAGGTCGCAGCATCCTTTTCATCTACACGTGTTCAGTGCCGCAGCAGGTATATGAAACGATAAATCAATGATACGGAATCATTTATAAATATTAAAAGCCCCCCATTCGGGGGGCTGCCTGGATAATCTACCATCAAAATCAAACGGATCACAACCCTCAACTTTGAGAAATTGTTACGCAGGGGTTTCATGAAACTCCTGAAGGGTGCGCACCGAAAGCGGACCTTTTTTCATTTCCCGAATCCCCCTGGCAATGGCCAGGGCGCTGGGCAGGGTCGTGGTGTAGGGAATGCCGAATTTAAGGGCAGAACGGCGGATGGTATACCCGTCCTGCCGGGTTTCTGCGTTGGAGGCCGTATTGACCACCAGCTGTATCTGGCCGTTTTTGATGGCGTCCACGACATGGGGACGGCCCACGGACACTTTGTTCACCTGCGTATTGGGGATGTCATGGGCGTTGAAGAAGGCCGATGTCCCCCGGGTGGCCATGATGGTGTAGCCGGCGTCCAGGAATGCGTTTGCTACAGAAATTGCAGCCGGCTTGTCCGCATCCCGCACACTGATAAAGACCGTGCCGTGGGATTGGAGCTTCTGTCCCGCGCCCAGCTGGGCCTTGACAAATGCCGGGACAAAACCGGCGTCGATGCCCATGACTTCTCCGGTTGACTTCATTTCCGGACCCAGCACCGGATCCACGTTGGGAAATCGGTCAAAGGGCAGCACCGCTTCTTTGACCGCCACATGGGGCGGGACTATCTCCTCGGTAAAACCGAGTTCATAAAGGGTTTTACCCAGCATCACTTTGGTGGCCAGCCTGGCCAGAGGGATACCGGTGGCCTTGCTTACAAAGGGGATGGTCCGCGAGGCACGCGGGTTGACCTCGATCACATAGAGTTCCCCGTTTTTGATCGCATACTGCACGTTCATGAGGCCCACCACCTCCAGTTCTCCGGCCATGGCGCGGGTGGCGTCCCGGATTTCATCAAGCAGGGGGGCCGGGATGCTATACGGCGGCAGGGAACAGGCCGAGTCACCCGAGTGAATCCCTGCTTCTTCAATATGCTCCATGATACCGCCGATCACGGTCATGTTTCCGTCTGAGATGGCGTCTACATCCAGTTCCACCGCATCTTCGAGAAATTTGTCGATGAGCACCGGGTTCCCTTCGGACACATCCATGGCAACCCGGGTGAAATTCCGGAGTTCTTCTGCAGTATAGACAATCTTCATGGCACGACCGCCCAGCACATAGGAAGGGCGGACAATAACCGGGTAGCCAATGGCATCGGCGATGGCTTCCGCTGCTTCAACGTCCATGGCCGTACCGTTGGGGGGCTGCTTCAAGCCGAGCTTCTGGAGCATCTCCTGAAAGCGTTTCCGGTCTTCAGCCCGGTGGATACTTGCCGGGGACGTGCCGATGATGGGAACCCCGGCTTCGGACAGGGGTACTGCGAGATTCAGCGGTGTTTGGCCTCCGAACTGGACAATGACACCATCGGGTTTTTCGGTTTCGACAATGTGGAGCACGTCTTCCCGGGTCAAGGGCTCGAAGTAGAGCTTGTCCGAGGTGTCGTAGTCGGTGCTCACCGTCTCGGGGTTGCTGTTGACCATAATGCTTTCGACGTTTTCTTCCCGCAGGGCAAAGGAGGCATGCACGCAGCAGTAGTCAAATTCGATCCCCTGACCGATTCGGTTGGGGCCGCCGCCCAGTATCATCACCTTTTTCCGGTCTGATACCCGGGCTTCGTTTTCATGCTCGTAGGTGGAATAATAATAGGGCGTGGCGGCCTCGAATTCGGCGGCACAGGTATCCACCAGTTTGAAAACCGGACGAATGCCCATGGCTTTGCGCATGGCTTCGACTTCTGTTTCGCTGCGTCCAATGAGCTGGCTGATCTGGATGTCGGAGAAACCGCAGCGTTTGGCGTTTTCCATCAGCTCCCGGTCCATAGACGGACCGGCGGCCTGGATCTTTTTTTCCATGTCAACGATGGAACGGATCTGGTAGAGGAACCAGGGGTCGATGCGGGTCATTTCATGGATGGATGCCACCGTGCGGCCCGCCAGAAAGGCCATGCGCAGGTAGAAGAGACGCTGGGAGTTGGGGGTGACCAGGTGCTGGTCCAGGGTCTTTTTCTCGGGCAGCGCCGCCGGATCCTTCCCGTCCGCACCCAGTCCGGAGCGGCCGGTTTCAAGGGAGCGCAGGGCCTTTTGCAGAGACTCTTTGAAGGTCCGGCCGATAGACATGGTTTCTCCCACCGACTTCATGGCCGTGGTGAGCACATCATGGGTTTCCGGAAATTTTTCAAAGGTCCACCGGGGAATCTTGATCACGCAGTAGTCGAGGGTCGGTTCGAAACTGGCCAGGGTCTCGCCGGTGATGTCGTTGGGGATCTCGTCCAGGGTATAGCCGACCGCCAGCTTGGCCGCCACCTTGGCAATGGGGTACCCGGTGGCCTTGGAGGCCAGGGCACTGCTCCGGGAGACCCGGGGGTTCATTTCCACGATCACCATTTCCCCGTTTTCCGGGTTGATGGCAAACTGGACATTGGATCCGCCCGTGTCCACGCCAATTTCCCGGATGATGGCAATGGCCGCATCCCGCATGATCTGGAATTCCTTATCAGACAATGTCTGAGCCGGGGCCACGGTGACGCTGTCTCCGGTGTGGACGCCCATGGGGTCGATGTTTTCGATGGAACAGATGATGACCACGTTGTCGTTTGTGTCCCGGACCACCTCCAGCTCGTATTCTTTCCACCCGAGAATGGACTCCTCGAGCATGACCTGGGTGATCAGGCTGGCATCCAGCCCGGCCTTGGCCAGAACCTCGAGTTCGTCCATGTTGTAGGCGACCCCGCCGCCGGTGCCGCCCAGGGTGAAGCTGGGGCGGACAATGATGGGAAATCCGATCGCTTCCGCGATATTCCGGACTTCGTTCAGGGTGCTGGCAAACCCGCTTTTCGGAATCCGGAGGTTGATTTTGTCCATGGCATCGCGGAACCGCTCCCGGTCTTCGGCCTTCTGGATCGATTCGATGGACGCGCCGATGAGCTCCACGTTGAATTTTTCAAGCACCCCCATTTCAGCCAGAGCGACCGCCGTGTTGAGCCCGGTCTGGCCGCCTAGGGTGGGGAGCAGGGCATCCGGACGTTCCCGTTCGATGATGGCAGCCACCATTTCCGGCGTCACCGGTTCCACATAGGTTTTATCGGCCATTTCCGGGTCGGTCATGATGGTGGCGGGATTGCTGTTCACCAGTATCACCTGGTACCCTTCTTCCCTGAGTGCCTTGCAGGCCTGGGTACCGGAGTAGTCGAACTCACAGGCCTGGCTGATGATGATGGGGCCGGCGCCGATGATGAGGATTGATTCGATATCTGTACGTTTGGGCATGGAAAACCTCTTTGTTACACGGTTCGGATTGCCGGTGCCTACTGGCCGTTGGTCATCATCTCCACGAATTCACGGAACAGGTAGTGGGCATCGTGGGGACCGGGCGATGCTTCCGGGTGATACTGCACGGCAAACATGGGAAGGGATGTGTGCCTGAACCCCTCGAGGGTCCGGTCGTTCAGGTTGATATGGGTCACTTCCAGGGGGAGGCCTGCAAGAGAATCTTCATCCACGGCAAACCCGTGGTTCTGAGAGGTGACCTCGACATGCCCGGTGGCCAGGTTTTGTACGGGCTGGTTTCCGCCCCGGTGGCCGAATTTCAGCTTGAAGGTTTTTGCGCCCAGGGCCAGACCCATGATTTGAAAGCCCAGGCAGATGCCGAACATGGGCCGGAAACCGGCCAGGGCCTTTACCGTTTCGGCTGCATAGGTCACTGGCGCCGGATCGCCGGGACCGTTGGATAGGAAGATTCCGTCCGGTTCGATGCTGCGCAGGGTGTCCGGGGAGGTGTCGCCAGGGACGACCAGTACGTCACAGCCCGCCGCATCCAGGCACCGCAGGATGTTGTGTTTGATGCCGAAGTCCAGGGCCGCCACACGGGGCTTTTTGCCCTGCTGCGGCCAGATGCCTGCATTGGTAAGCACCTGTTCGTCAAGGGGATGCGCGTGTCCGTTTGTCCAGACGTACGGGGTTTGGGTTTGTACCTGACTGGCCAGGTCGAGGCCTTCCATGCTGGGAATGGCGCGGGCTTTTGCCACCAGTGCATCCGCATCCGCGATGTGGGTGGAGAGGATGGCGCGCATGGCACCGGCCATGCGGATATGGCGGGTGACAGCCCGGGTGTCCAGATTGTCCACGCCCATGACGCCCTGGGCATTCAGATAATCGGCCAGGGGCTGCTGGGATCTGAAATTGCTGGGAATGGGCTGGTATTCCCGGACCAGGAGGGCTTCCGCCTGAATGCGGTCTGACTCGGTGTCTGCGGCGGTTGTGCCGTAGTTGCCGATGAGCGGACAGGTCAGGGTGACCAGCTGTCCTTTATAGGACGGATCCGTGAGGATTTCCTGGTATCCGGTCATGCTGGTGTTGAAAACCACTTCCCCGGAGACTTCTCCGGGACCGGTAAAACTGCTGCATGGAAAGACCCGTCCGTCTTCCAGGGCCAATAACGCTTTCATGGTCGCCTTCTCTCATTTCCTCTGAGTTCCTGGCGGGTATTGCTTGCTGCCCGAAGAGACGTTGCCAGGTCCTGACAAAAAAATGGCATTTTGTGCATGATTCCGATGCCCGGCGGGGGGCCGCATCACAGGCTGCTCTGAAAAAAACGGCACGAAAATGCGGGTTAGCGTATAAACCTGATGGATCCTTTTTGTTCCGGAGACCGGGTATCGGCATTTGTCTGGCATGTCCCGTAACTGCCCGTAAACGCTACCCGTGTTCTATCTCCTGCGTTGGCACACACCTATCCCTTTTGATTAAAAAGCATTATTTTGTACCATACCCCCAGAGGTTAGTGAAGAAAAAAACGCAGTGGTGGATCTGGTGATAAAAGCCTAACAGCGGCTAACATAGGCCGAGCGCATGGGCCAGAGACGCCCGGAAAATACGGCCATTGTTTTGCCCATGGCCAATGATCAGTCGTTCAAAATAATATAGGTGACGTTGATCGGGCCATGAACCCCTACCACACGAACCAGTTCAATGTCCACCGTGCTGGAAGGCCCGGAAATATGGACAAGAAGCGAAGGAAACAGTTCCGGATCTTCATGGTAGTGTCTGGCAAGCGCTTTCATGGTCTGGGTCATACGGGGCAGAATGGTGCTGCGGCGCAAGACAGCAATATGGGTTAGCGGCAGCAGCCCTACGCTGCGACCGCTTCCAATGGATGCCGGCTGTATGATGGTCCCTGTTTCGGCAATGGCCATGAGCGGGAAGGTCACGCCGATATTGGCGTTTTCGGCATGTGTGATGTTGTATTCACTGCCTTTGCTGTGATCCCAGGCCACGAAATTAAGCCCGTCCCGGCCCTGGTTTTCCTGAAAGACCGTGTCAAGGTGAAACTCGGTTATTTCGTTGACCTGGGGATAGATAATTTTCCCGCCGCCATATTCCCTGATCACTGCCATCAGATTGTTAGCTAAATCGTTTTTGTCTGTCTCACGAAATTTAATTGCCAGGGTGTTGCATTCCTTTTTAAAGGCCTCAACCCGTTCGTCATGAGACATGCCCGTCATGAGTTTATATTGAGGCCCTTTAGACAGATCCAGGGGCTCTACGTGGTCTGGAATCTGTTGGCGGCCCAGCGCAGAGGAAATATCATGAAAAAAGGCCTGTCTGTTTTGTGTAGTTGACATCAGTGGCGCCTCCTCTTTATTTTTCATGCGCATACGGTTTGAACCCGTCACGGGATTTTTCTTTTTTCATCAGGGGCATATTGCGACAGCGCGTCCAGTCTTTCAAAATGGGAAGGGAACTGGGTTTTCTGATCATATCATCTGTTCCAGCAATTTGTTTCATGGCCCTGGCCCCAACGTTTGTTCCCATATTGTACAGGCTGGGACGGGCCAATCCCATGCCGGCCATACCAAAGAGGGCTTTTTCCATCGTTGACGTCAGGGCCTCACGTTCTGCGATATTTTTTCGATGTAGTAGCAGCAGTTCGTGCAGGGGGATTTTTACCGGACAATGATCGGTGCATGCACCGCATAATGTAGACGCGTAAGGCAGGTCCTTGGCTTTTTTATAGCCCACAAGAAGCGGTGTTAGTACCGCCCCCATTGGCCCTGGATAAATGGAACCGTAGGCGTGGCCGGTAATGTGACGGTATACCGGGCAGATATTCAAACAGGCGCCACAACGAATACAACGCAGCATGCTCCGAAACTCGCTTCCCAGAATTTTGGAACGACCGTTATCGATGATAACAATATGCAGCGCTTCGGGTCCGTCCATTTCGCCGGGTTTGCGCGGCCCGTTGGTCATGGAAAAATACGAGGTAATCTTGCTGCCCACAGAACTGCGGATCAGCAATTCCATCATCACGGAAAGGGATTCTAAATCCGGTACCAGGCGTTCCATTCCCATGAGTACAATCTGGGTTTTTGGCAGGGTGGTCACCATCCGGCCATTCCCTTCGTTGGTAACGATAAAGGTGCTGCCGGTATCTGCGACACCAAAATTGCAGCCGGTGATGCCCACGTCCGCACTCAGAAATTTTTTACGAATATACTGACGCGCAAAACGGGTCATTTCCTCTGGCTCATCAGAGCCGCTGTATCCATACCGGGAGAAAATATTTTGAATTGCCGTGCGGTCCAGATGAAGGGCCGGCACAACAATATGGGATGGCGGGTTCCAGTTGTCCAGCTGCAGGATCACTTCGGCAAGGTCGGTTTCGTTGACTTCGATGCCTTCATCCATAAGCGCATGGTTGACGTCGATTTCTTCACTGACCATGGTTTTGGCTTTGACTGCGGATGTCGCCTGTCTGTTTTTAAAAATCTCGACAACCTGCCTGCAGGCATCCCTGTCTGTTTTGGCAAAATGAACCCTGGCGCCGTTTTTTTCAGCGTTGTTGGCGAATTGGTTCAGATAATAGTCAAGATTTTCAAGCACATGGTCGCGGATTTGAGCGGCCTCTGAGCGAAACGCCTGCCAGTCTTCTACCGATTCAACCTGCAGGGCGCGTTTGCCATGAAAAAGATCCTGGGCCTTTTTAATGGCATTATGCTTAAAATCATCAGCGATGGAATGGGAGACACGTTCCTTGAAGGCGTGCTCCTGATCATATAAAATAGCCATTTCCTTTTCTCCCCATGTAGCTATGTTATCGGGAATTTAACACTTCAGCAATATGCATGACCTTGATGTCGCGCGGTATTTGTCCCTGATCGTGCAGTCGTCCCAGATAACCTGAAATATTCATGAGGCAGGCCTGATCAGACCCACAGACAATGTCAGCTCCGCTGTCTACAATCTCTTTTACTTTTTCAGCCACAATTTGTTCGGAGATTTCCGGCTGTTTGACAGAGAATGTCCCGCCAAACCCGCAGCAGCGATCCGCATGCGCCATTTCAATATACTGCAGGCCTTTTACCTGCTCCAGTAGTTTAAGCGGCTGTTCTGTTACGCCAAGAAGACGGGTGGTATGACAGGATTTATGATAGGTCAGCTTTTTATCAAGGTAGGCACCCACATCGGTAATGCCCAATACATCGACGATAAATTCAGTAAATTCAAATAGCTTTTCTGAAAAGTCCCGTGCGCGCGCTGCCCATTGGGGTTCATTCGCCAGAAGCGTTTCGTATTCATGCTTTATGGCAAACGCGCACGACCCGGAAAGACAGACAATGGTTTGCGCACCCTCAAACGCACTGATGGTATTTTTCATGGGCGCCTTGGCTGATGTTACATAGCCAGAATTTATCAAGGGTTGGCCGCAGCAGGTTTGTGCTTTGGGGACAACAAGTTCGCAGCCAAGGTGCTCGAGAACCTGAACCGCCGCTTTTCCCACTTCAGGATAAAACATATCAACCATGCACTGCGTAAAGAGATGAATTTTCATTCTCTATCCTCCTTGTTGGTTGTGAACGGTGATGTCTCCGGCTTTTATTTTGAGATTGCATTGTATTTTTTCCTCCCCGTTTTTGCAGTATGTGTGTGTCATCTCTCGTCTTTCCAGGTAAAGATCATAGAAGCCTTGACAGAAAATCACAAGACCGTATAAAAATGATGCATATTAACCAGGATACAAGGTGACAGGCATAATCAATTTAGATAGGCTAAATGTGCCTGCCATTACCAAACAGAGCTCACGAACAATGTAATGAACAAGGTATTAAAGATTATTTGAATCATTATTTTTTTTTGGCAGTCATCGTGGATTGTCCATGAATCTCACCTATTCTAGAGAAGTGTGAAGAAATGAAAAAACAATTATCACTTTTATGTATTTGCGTTCTCGTTTGCCAGACGATCACCGCCTGTCAATTTCATCAAACGGACGCTCGTACAGACGAACACGCTGCGCTGGTGATCGTCGATTATGAGGGCGTCTATCAAGGAACGCTGCCCTGTGCGGACTGCCCGGGTATAGCAGCCAAGCTGACGCTGAATACGGATAACTCCTTTGTGTATGAAACCCGTTATCTTGAAGAAAAGGATGGCGCATTTTCATCCACAGGCTCTTACACGGTCACGGAAGATCTGTTGACCCTGCACCCAAACGGCGCGCCGATCCATTTTCTCATGGAAGGGGATTCCCTTCATATGCTCGACGCTGATTTGAAGCCTGCCACAGGGGTGCTTGCGCCCTATTACACCCTCAAAAAACAAAAATAATGTGACAAAGACCGGGAGACTCGAAGAAAACACAAAAAGCGGCAGATGACCGGTTACATTCTTTTTAGACAGATATGGAGGCATGCCATGAATAAAAAAATTTTGGTCCCCCTGGCCAATGGGTTTGAAACCATAGAGGCTCTTGTTGTGGTGGATGTATTCCGAAGAGCAGATATTACCGTGGACGTGGCTGCCGTGGGAGCGGATTTACAGGTTCGTTCCTCCCATAACATTCTTGTGACTGCGGATATGCGTTTATCTGATTGCGCAGATAAAACCTATGATGCCATTGTCCTGCCAGGTGGGCTAGAAGGGTCTGAAAACTTAAGAGATTCCGCTCTAGTGGTGGATATGCTCAAAAAACAGAACCAGGAGAATAAACTGTATGGTGCCATCTGCGCAGCACCTGTTTTCGTACTGGAACATCATGGGTTACTGGAGGGGAAAACGGCCACCTGTTTTCCTGCCTCAACTGCCCCCGGAAAAGCGGCAGGATGCGGCTGTCGTGGTATCAAAAAATTGCGTTACGGGCCGGGGCGCCGGTCATTCTGTCGCGTTTGCGTTTGCCTTGCTGGAACAACTGGCCGGCCCCATGCTGCGCGAGCAGGTCGAAAAGATGATGGCCTTGTAGCGGCGTTTTAAAAACAGCCATACAACACACATGCTCTCAACACGAGGAGATCCATGACCGCAGAGATCATTAGCGGAACAGAGATCCGGAAGACGATTCTGGCAGAAATACAAACAGAGGTCGAAAAACTCAAGTCTCACTATGGAAAACCGCCCGGACTGGTCACCATTCTGGTGGGTGAAAATCCGGCTTCTGTGAGCTATGTGACCTTGAAGGTCAAGACCGCAGAGGCGCTTGGTTTTCATGAAATTCAGGATACCCGGCCAGCGGATATTTCTGAAGCGGACCTGCTGACGCTCATCCATACATACAATAACGATGCCGATATCCATGGTATCCTGGTGCAGCTGCCTTTGCCCGGCCATATTGATGAGCATAAGGTCTTGACAGCCATTGACCCGGACAAGGATGTTGACGGCTTTCACCCGGTCAATGTGGGACGTCTTATGATCGGCGGCGATCAGGCGATTTTTGCGCCCTGCACCCCGGCAGGGATTCAGGAACTGATTGTCCGGTCCAACACGGAAACAGCTGGGGCCGAGGTCGTTGTGGTGGGGCGTTCCAATATCGTTGGCAAGCCCATTGCCATGATGATGGCCCAAAAAGGGGTGGGTGCCAATGCCACGGTCACCCTTGTCCATACCCGCACCCGAAATATTGAGGCCCATTGCAAGCGGGCCGATATCCTGATTGTTGCCGCCGGTGTGCCTGACCTGGTGAAGCCCCAGTGGATAAAACCCGGCGCCACCGTGATCGATGTGGGGGTGAATCGGGTTGGCGTTCATGAAAAGACCGGCAAGGCCATACTGCGCGGTGATGTCGATTTTGAAGCCGCCTGTCAGGTGGCGGGTAAAATTACGCCGGTTCCCGGTGGTGTGGGTCCAATGACCATCGCCATGCTGATGAAAAACACCGTAAAAGCCGCTCAGCTCCATCTGGCAAGGTCTTAACGGATTCAAAATGGGGAGCCGCACAGGTCAGGCAGGGGAAGACGTTCCGGATAGGTGTGTGTCTCAGGATGATGCCGTCTTTCCTCACGGCAAACACATCACTGGAATTGCTCTCCCAGACAGTGTTGAGCGGGTTTCCCTGGGGGAGGGGGGCCCGGTGCCAGTGATCTTCGGAACAGATGTTGGCCCAGGCCGGGTAGCTGCAGACCCAAAAGAGCATCAACCCCACAACACCTGCCAGGGTTGACCTCAAGCGGTTGGTGGATATCATCTGGGATTGTGTTTTTTCTTCAGATTCTGTTTTGGTGAAAAAATGAAAAATGCGATTTTGTCATCTGTTTTTTTACTCAACTTTCCGAGTTAATTTGACCCAATGATTAAAATATAACTATTTGAAATTAAATAGTCAATTGAAAAGGCCTCCCTGTTTTGTCATGTTATGTTTGACCCAAAGCAAACAAGTCAAAAAAAGGAGCCTTGTCAAATGAATGCTACCGCATGCCCTCTTGAAAACCAAACGGTTGAGGATGAAAAACTTGGGAAAATCAACGGAACGTTTGGTGCCGATGGTCATCAGGGCCAAACGCATTGGCATCCAGTCAAAGTACCTTATTGGTATTTGCCCGGTACAATTTGTTGATGCTTTTTCAACGAGAATCCGTTGATCCGCGATCTTTTGGGGATTTGTACTTTGCAATGATGAACGCATCGCTATCGCTTTTATTGATGCGCTGAAACGAATAATGCAGCTTGCGACGGCTGCGTTGCGTCAATCCATCCGCTTATCAGAAAGAACGATTCAGGCCATCCTTGACGCCATTATGGGCGAGGCGATTTCTTTTTTGGGGTTAAAGAATCGCTTGGAGCCTTTATTGACAACGAGATAGGACGGGTAGTTCTTCTCCGAAAGTTGAGTTTATGAAAGAACACAGCAGGGTAAGATGCGTTGTGGAAGAACCCCAATTGAAACGCTTGAGGATGGAATACTGGGAAGAAAAGTTTATAGCTTAAAGGAGATCTGACAACCCTAGCTAAAAAATCGGTAACTGTCAGATCAGGTCTGAACCACTACAGATAAAAACGCCTCTTTCTTTAACACCCTTTAATAGCCATTGCAAGCATCTCATTTTTCTATTTCAAACAAGGTTATGAAATATTATCGCCATTAAAAAAGGCCGGCTCCTGAAGGAAGCCGGCCCGGATTTCTGATAGCTAAACGGGGTGTTTTTTAAAACAGTGGAACCCCGCCAATGAGCAGGTGAATCAGCCCAAGGGCCAGGGCGGCCTGGCCGATCAGGGTCTCAAAGGGTGCCAGGGCTTTTGTGACCGGTGCCAGTTTGCCGGTCACCTGACGGATTGGTGCATCCAGTTTTTCATTCCCTGCTTCAGGTACGCCCGCACTGGCAAACAGGACCAGTCCCAGAGCAATGGCGGCAACCTGGGGCAGAAGATTGGATAACGGCGACAGCGTGAGGAAGGACAGTAGCAGAAAAAAAGCGCCTGTGATGAAAAGCACCGGCCCCAGCACCGTTGTTTTTGAACGGAACGCGTCTACCACCGGAGACAGGGCGGGAATCTTTGTGGCATAGAACGATCCCGCAGCAGCCAGACCCCCTGTGATGAGTGCGGCAGAAAGGATCAGGCGGAAGAAAAAGCCGATAACGCCCATAAAACCGGATGATCCGCTGCCACCAGAAGGAGCCGCACTGAGCAGCATTTTCTGTTTTTCGTAGGAACGGGAATTACAATACAAAAACGGCGGGGCTTTTTTTACACCGGCTTCTTCACGGGTGTAGAACTGCATGTAATACCCGTAGCCGATGTTATCACTCTTCTTTCCTTTAAATAGCACAAACATCTTGAGAGTATACTGGGTCGGAATTTTTTTAATGGGGGTTTTTTTGTACACTTCCCATCCAGAGCCCACCACACAGGCCGCAACAGGAATGTGGACGTCGTCATATTCCGGCTTGCTCCAGGCACGCCCTTCTTTCTGCATCGTATTCAGCAGCTTCAGGGCCGCTTCCGCAAGGTCATCCGGATCTCCGGGACCTTCGAAATCCGGATTGTTTCCCGGCCATGCCAGCTCCTTGAGCACAGATTCCCATTCTTTTAAACTCTTTTTGTATGCTTTTTTTGCCTGGTCGAGTTCTGCGGTTGCACTGCCTGCAGCCAGGGATTCGGCCAGCTGATAATCGTTCCGGGCCCGGTCCGCGTAGTCTGCTTTGAGTTCCAGCTTTTCTTTGGGCACGTTGGTAAAATTTTTCCATCGGGCAAAGGCTTCGTCTCCTTTGCTCTTGAACCAGCCGGCAATCTCTTTTTGCCGGCTATCCACATCCAGGTTCAGAAGATCGATCATGTGGTGCGGATAATTGCTGACGCCTTCGGGCAGTTTTACATCATTGAACGCCTGTCTCAGAGCGTTGATATCTGCGCCATAATCCTTTTTAAACTGCTGGGCAAAAGGCTGAAACGTTTTTTTCCACTGGTTCCATTTTTCAACATACGCCTTGTCAAGCCGTTTTGCGGAATACCGGCTCTGGAACGGTCCATACGTGTCCTGGAAATCGGCAAGGGTTTTCCAGTCTTCGGTTTTTCCCGCCAGAGCAGGAGTGGAGAAACATAGAATAATCAAAAAGATAAACCAAAAAGCACTGCGGAGCACGTTAGATTCTTTAAGCATATGTGTCCTCTCTTTTCATTCCGCCAGTCAGTCAGGTCAGGCGGAACGGATAAAAAATGTTGCGGAAGGCAGGTCAGCGCATTAAAGTCACCTGAATAGGCTTACATAATCAAAAACAACTTGTTTTTTCAATAAAAATATAAATTTGTGAGCGAATGTAATGTTTTTCAAGGCAGATTACAGATTAACGCACCTCCTCGGATCGCCCGGCCGCTCATGAACCTTCCGTTTTTGGCGGCGTCATCCGGTACGTATAGGCTATCATCATCTGATTTCGATCTTCCATCTGAAGCGCGGCCTCAAGCCCGGCACAGTCCAGATTGCTGTTGATGGCTTCCTTGGTCATTCGAATGCCCATGGGATGCTTTGATCGCATTATAGTCGCAAGGTCCATGGCTGTTTCCATCATGGTTTCCTTTGCCACCACACGGCTGGCAAATCCCAGCTTCATGGCGGTCTCCGCATCCATCCAGTTCCCGGTCAATAAGTATTCATACGCACGTCCGGCACCGATGAGTCGGGGGAGAAAATAGCTCGACGCCATATCCGCGCCCCCGAGGCCAATGTTGATGTAGGCGGCTGAAAAACGCGCGTTTTCGGCCAGAATCCGGATATCCGAGGCCATGGCCATGGAAAAACCAATGCCGGCAGCTGCACCATGGACGCAGGAGATAATGGGCTGGGGGATCTGGCGCATGAGGAGGAACAGCCGGCTCATACGGGCCTGGGCATCATAGGCCTTGACCGGTTCCATATTGAAGATGGCCGGGGCATAGGTTTCCGTGTCCAGACCGGCGCAAAAGCCTTTTGCCTCGCCGCCATTGATGATGATGACGCCGGTGTTCTCGTCATACCGGCGCTCCAGCAGAAAGGCCTCAAAGGCTTCGACCATCTCGAGATTAAAGGCATTGTATTTCTCGGGCCGGTTCAGGGTCAGAATACAGATACGGTTTTCGATTGTCCAGGTAATGTCTGACATGGCTGGCTCCTTTCCATTCCTGAAATCAGTAGGTTAACCAATCACAGGCATACGAGTTTGTTTTAATTATTTACTGCCTTGTTCAATGATTTCACTTCTACCGTTACCAGCCGGGCCAGCACCAGCGCCGTTTCATGATGTGACGGGCTGAGTCCAGACCTGACTCATCTTCGCTTTCCGTTATTTAAAACAGATATCCGGCCCCCCAATACAACAGCATTCCCACCAGAATGGTACCACCCAGGGATTTTGTAAACCCGGCAAACACGAATGTGGGAACCGCCACCAAAAGTTCTACTGAAAACGGATCAAATACCCGCGGAGAACCGGTTGTTAAAAGGATCGGCGCCAGAAGCGCGCTCAGGATGGAGACCGGTACCAGCTCCAGCCATTCCACCAGCCAGCCGGGCAGCTGCCGCTGGGAAAGAAAAAAAAGGGGAATCCACCGGGGAAAAAAGGACACCAGGCCCATCCCCATGACCATGATTAAGTACGTGCTGTCTTCCATATACGCTTATCCTGAAATGATCTGTCAACTGTGACGTGTTCGTCATTTACTGCCGACGCTCTCATTCACACAAAGCTGACCGCATCATGTTTTGATTTTTTTTACCATCACGCCGATGGTCGCGGTGAGCAGGGTGGCGATAATGATGTACGCGTTCCCAGGCAGCACCAGCGCTATTCCCACGGCCAGTGCGCTGGATAGCAGTGCACAAAAAATAAAAATCCCCCCGCCTACCTGAAAAATCAGGAGAACGATGAACATGGCGGTCAGGGCATAGTCAAGTCCGAACGCTTTTTCCGGGATGAACTGTCCGAAAAAACACCCGGCAATGGTGCTCAGAATCCAGGATAAATGTGCGGCAACGCTTGCGGTGATGGCATTTTCAATGGGCCAGGATCCGCCTTTCAGCTGATTCATGTTCACCGCAAAGGTTTCATCCACAATTCCGTAACTGAGCAGGCTGACCTTTTTTCGACTCTCCCCCCTATAGTGCACGGCCAGGGCTGAGCTCATCAGCAGGTGCCGCAGGTTGACCACAAAGGTAGTGGCCACAATGGAGAGGACCGAGGCGCCGCCTGTCAGCATAGAGACCGCGATAAACTGACCGCTTCCGGCAAAGACCAGGATCGACATGAACCCGACCTGAAGGGGCGAGAGCCCCGCTTTTTCCCCCAGCACACCCATGGCCAGCCCCAAAGGGACATATCCCATGCAGATAGGCCATATGGCCAGCATGCTGCGTTTGAACATCTGTTTCATCACTAGACGACCTCAACATTAGATTACCGGATTCAGTATCCGGAGTTCAGCCGATGACAGGTGGTGGTTAAACCGGTCTTTCTTAACAAAGGAAAAGCACATACCCGAGCCAGGTATCGCCTGAATTCAGTGCAGACCGGCTGACCGAAAGATCACGCACCTCAAGACGGCAACGAGCGAAGACCCGCTCCAGATCTGCCTCCTGCCACAGGTAGAACCGCCTGCCAAAGGCATCGTACTTTTCACCCCTGCCCGCTTTCAGAGACAGATAAAAAACACCGCCCGGCTTCAGACAACCGAGCATCCGCAGGAGCATCCCTTCCAGGGACGCATGGGGGATGTGCACCAGAGAGCCGGATGCCATCAGAGCATCCACCTCCAGGGTATCAAAGGGATAATCAGCTGCGTCTCCCACCTGTACCTGACATCCGGAATGTGCGGCTGCCATGGCGGCAAGCCGTGGCGCCCGGTCTATACCTATGGGCTGAAAGCCCTTTTCTTTAAGCCATTTCAGATCCCGGCCGGATCCGCACCCCACATCCAGAATACGGTCCCCCGGAGACAGATATCGGACAAACGGCCCCAGAAAGCCTGAAGGATCCACATCGCAGGTCCGTTTAAAATAAAAATGATGATATGTGTCGTAAAAGTCGATAACGCCTTCTCCTTGCATCCAGCTATCTGTGGTACAGCAGATCAACGCCAGTTTTTTGTAAACAGCAGCCGATCATGAAAAAAAGACCGGCCCTGGAAGCGCAGCGAAATACAGCTGTGTGAAAACCGCCAATACATTTCCTGTCGAAACAGATACCGGTTTCATGCTATACGGATTCATGACATCATCCGCACCAACCTGCAAGGAGCTTTTTGCACATGCCCGACGCAACCCAGACATCCGCATCCCTGATTGATACGATTGATGCCTTAAGCCGGATTGACCGGCATCTGATTCAGATCCTGGCCATCGCCTATACCCCGCTCACCCGGTCCCAGCTGCTCAGCCTGTATCGGGCAGGCGGGTATGATACCGGTGCAACCCAAATACCTTCGGTTCAGCGGCTTGATGAACGGCTCCGCGATCTGCAGGGGGCGCAGATGATCAACCCCTCGCTCACCCTGCCTCCCCAGACGGCCAATACCCTGATCCGTTCCGGCATGACCGATGCGGAACGGCGCCATCTGATTGCCACCATCGAGGCGGTCCTTCCCCTGGAAGCGGCATTATCAAGCCGGCATCGTTCCGGTGAACGGGATACACTGCTCCGCTATTACCGCCTTGCGCTCATGGATGGAAATGCGGGTCTGTTTTTTCAGCTTCAGAGCGCCATGGAGCAGCATTTTGGCATGTTCCCGTTTCTCCACGACCTGTTCCGTCAGATTCACGGCACGCCCTTTGAACCGGAACGATTCAGCCGGCTGCCCATTGATATCCAGGGCATGATTCTGTCCGAATGGCTGCTCCAGTCCCTGCTGTCAGCTACGCCGGAAGATCCGCCGGTTATCGCGTATATCCGGGAGAGCCGCATGGCCACCCGGCTGTCTGCCGGCATACGGGAGCGTTACCAGTACATTCTTTCCATTTTTCATCTTTTCACCGGCGAACCGCTCTTTGGTGAACTTTATTTTGAAGATGCACCCACGCCTGGTTTCGGGCTCACAGGAATGCAGCAATTGTTTGCCGGTGAGCAGGATGCGGCCGTGGATGCCTGGCAGGCGGAGCTGGTCCTCCTGAAACACCACCTGCGCAAACGGGTCGTCTCCTTCAAAGGCATTGGCGGCCTGTGCCAGGCGATCTGTCTGCTGGCCTCCGGAGACCCGGAGGCCATGCACTCGGCCAAAGGCCACCTGCGCCATCTGCGGGCCAAGCGGCTGTTCACCCATGAAACCGAGCAGGGACTTATCGCCCTTGAACTGGCCGCTTCTGCTCTGACCGAATCCTGGAGTATGGAGGCCTTTGAACGAGCGTTCCAGCGGCAGGTGGGCACCACGCGCGGTACTTTTGCCACCTGGTTTTCCGCCATGGCGGAAATTCTGGTGCGCGGGCAGCTGCGCCAGGTCTGGCTCAAGGAGGTGGCCCGGTATCAAAAAGCACTCGCTGACGCCGGTTTTGCGGGCCTGGCATCCGAATTCGCCCATCTTCTCAACCTGCACGAAACCTTTCCAGTCCCCCTGCCCATTACTGAATCCTATACCCCCCTGAGCACCTGTTTAACCCTGAGCGCGGAATGGGAACGTGCGCTTGATCGCCTGCTTCAGCTGGAAACCGCCACCACCACACACAACAACAGCGCCAGCCCGAAAGCGGCGCGGCTGATCTGGATTCTGAATCCGGATCCCCACACACCGTCCGTAACCCCGTGGGAGCAGCACCGCATCACAGATCACAGGGCAGGGGAGGCGAACGGCGAAGCATGGCAGCCGGGAAGACCGATTCCCCTTGTCCGGTTCAAGGAACTGTCCGGTACACCGCTTTTGTCAGACAGGGATGAAGTCATTCGAGACAAGGCCCTCCAGTACCGTAAAAGCGACTCCGGCACTGAACTGGTGTTGGATATGTCAATTGCCGTCCCCCTCCTTGCCGACCATCCCCATGTGTTCATCCTGTCCGGATCCCAGATGGTGCCGGTGGAGATTGTCCATGAAGCCCCCCAGGTTCATTTGCGGAAAACAAAAGACAGCTTTCGGCTGACCATCTCCCCCCTGCCCGGCAAAACCCCGCTGAAGCTGGTACCAGACGGTCCCAACCGCTTCCGGGCCATTTGCTTTTCTCCCCTGCAGCGCCAGGCAGCGGCTATCATGGGCGCAGACGGACTGAGAATCCCCCTTGCTGCTGAGAGCCGCGTGAGTGACGTGGTCGGTTTTCTCTCAAAACGGATGCCCATTCAGTCGGATGTTGCTGCCGGTCATCTGCACCGCGCAGCCGACCCCAGCATTTATATCAGGCTCTGCTTTGAAAATGACCTCCTGCAAGCTGATTTCGGACTGTTTCCCATGGGTCCGGACGGCCCTTTTTCCCTTCCCGGAAAAGGACCCTTGTCCCTTCTTGAGGAATCCGGAGACGGGCCGGTAACGGTCCTGAGAGACACCGAGCAGGAACTGTCCGCCTTTGAGGCTGTTCTTGACGCCTGCCCCGGCATGCAACCCGCTGCCCGTTCCGGCAGGTGGTATGCGGCAGACATCGCAGACAGCCTGGAACGGCTCATAGAACTTCAGAAAGCAGCGGCCAGACAGCTGGCACATCTCCTGTGGGTAAAAGGAAAACCCATCACCGTCCTTGACCCGATAACCGTATCGCATCTGTCTCTTTCCATTCGGACCCATGAAAGCGGATATGATCTCTCCGGTGCCATTCACTTACCGGATACAAAAATCGACCTGCAGACCATCGCCGACCGCCTGCAAACCGGCTCCCGGTTTCTGCCCCTGCCGGCGGGCACCTTCCTGCCCCTGTCTCCGGCGCTGCATCAGCGACTTCTGGGACTTCTTTCCATTGGGGAAAAAAAAGGGCAGGGAATCCGTGTTTCGCACAGTGCCGAGCTGCTGCTCACCTCCCTGCTTCAGGACCTCTCCGGCCTGGATGCAGATGAGGCCTGGATCACCCGTCAAAAAGAGATCTCTGAACACATGGCAACATGTCCGCCAGTACCACCGACGCTTCGCCACGACCTGACCCCGTATCAGCGCACAGGATTTCAATGGCTGAGCCGACTGGCCTCCATCGGTGCCGGTGCCTGCCTTGCCGACGCGCCGGGTCTGGGCAAAACAAGGCAAACCGTGGCACTGCTGCTTCACCGGGCTGCCGGAGGGCCGGCCCTCGTCATCGCGACCCCGGCCAGACAGTCCAGCTGGAAAGCCGCCTTCAACCGGCTGGCGCCGAACCTTGATGTCACATCCGAAATACCACAAAACAGCGGGCCTGGCCAGGTCATCCTCGTTTCCTGGAATGCGCTTCCAGAAAAAGGAAAACTCTTAGCCGAACAGACCTGGCATTCGCTTGTTTTTGACGATGCCCCGGATGCCCGGTCGGTTTCCACGCATCCCGCCCAGGCCGCCATGACGGTGCCGGCAGATTTCCGGCTGTTGCTCACAGGAAGGCCCGCCGCTGAGCAGCCGGATCTCATGCATGCCTTTTCCGCGCTGATCCTGCCTGGATTGCTGCCATCCCGGAACAAATTTCGGAAGCGATATACCCTCCCCATTGAACGGGATCTGAATCCGGATGTCCGGGTCCGGCTGAGCCGCATCATTCAGCCGTTTTATCTGCGCCGGACACCAACGCAGGTAAGACACCTGCTGCCGGACAAAATCCGTATCAACATCCCTGCCTTCACCAAAACAGGTGCCGACGAAAGAGGGGACATTCATCCGTTCCTGGCAGATCTGCTCATCACCCTGTCAAGTGGTTCCGCGCAGGTCCGTATCCTGAGCCGGGAAACAGGCGCTCTCGGAGCGATCACGGACTTCCTCGACAACCGGCGCATTCCCTTTACCCAAATCACCGCCGATATGCCGGCAGAGGACATCACAGCCGCACACACCCGTTTTACCACCGGTACCGCACCGTTTATGGTCATTCAGGTAATGGATACAGACGCACCGCTGATGCCGTCTGCCGCAGAGTACGACATTTACCTGAATCCCATGCCCGAAGCAGCGCCGGGGGATCACCCGGTGCTGATCTTCAACGCCGTTTCAGCGGACAACCCGTCTCTGGATACGGATGTTTTATAAAAGAAAAGGCCCTGGGCACGTAAGGCTGAATGCAGGCGAAGATCCAACATATCGTGGACGCGTACCGTTGATAGCAGCTGGATGCTGGCATACAACCGGCAGCACGCCGTAACCGGTTATTGCGCACAAGTTGTTTCACGTGAAACACATTTCATCCCGTTGAAACACGCCACCGGCCCAGCCAGTGACACAGTCGCTCCAGCACAACCGATACCCGTTTTCAGAACAGACGGACTCCAGACGCGCCACTTCCGCCGCCTGATATCCGGACAAAACCAGCCATTTGCCCGGGGCCTGTTTACGGGCAAGTTTGGGTACAAGATCTGTGAGTGTGGGAAATCGCAGATTGGCAAGTATCAGTTCAAACGCGTCGGGCAGCGCAAAGATATCAACGGTTTCCAGTGTAATGCGATGGGACAGCGCATTCACGGCAATATGGTGCGCCGCTTCACGCACTGCACACGGATCACGGTCCACAGCCACCCCGGATGGCCATCCCAGGCGTGCCGCAGCAATGGCAAGCACACCTGTGCCAGTACCGATATCAAGAAACGGCGACGATTGGGGCGGCGCACCCTGGGATGCCAGCCAGTCGAGACCGCGCAGACAGATCCGGGTGGTCGGATGGCGACCGCATCCAAAGGATTGCGCGGGATCTAATTTCAGTACGTGCACATGCGGGGGTGGGGTGGTGCAAACACCGCTTGGAGCCAGCAGCAGATGCGGAGAAACCAGATCCGTTCGTTGCAGGGAAGTGGTGAGATAGATTTGACCATTGACAGCACCATAGGTCAGATAGCCGGTATCAACCAGGCACCGGATGGCATGCCGGATTTCTTGTCGGGAAAATCCCTGCGCAGTACCGATGGAACGGACCAGACCGGGCACCGTTACACCATGGACCGCCTCCTGGACGGCAGCCATGATGGCCTGTTCCATCGGGTCCAGTTCACCCCGGAGATCTGTTTGAAAACCGGCCTCGCGAGATCCGGACATGTTAGGCTTCCGGCAGATCGACCGGCTTTCCTTCCTTTTCCAGAAGATCCCGATACCAGATGGCAAACTGATACATACCGCGAATTTTATCATCGTGATTGATAATGCCCAGGGCCATATCCACAACCCCCCGGCCAAAGGCATTATTATACGATTCATGAGGATATCCCTGCATAAATTCCCGCATCAGCTGCTGACTGGTCCGCCGGGTGCCATCTTTGCGGATTTCAATGGGATCTTTCGGTTCAGCAAAGGGGTCCCATTTATCATACCCCTTTTTATCTATTTGCCGCTGCCCCCGTTTTCCCATGGCATCATAAATGGCACGCTTCTTTTCCTCGATTTCTTCTGGCGTGAAGTTATCCACCATGAGAAACCTCTCCTTCATCCTTTTTTTTCACCTGCGCCATAGGAACGCCCATATAGGTTTCATCATAATCCGTAAGCAGCGCCATGGATACAGGGACCAGCATTTCCCAGAGCCCGGTATATTGCGTGTTCACATCCCGGGCAATGCGTTTGGATATGGCGAGCAGCTGATCATGCAGCTTATCGATATTGACCGTTGGATACTTTCCGCCCTGCTCAAATCCGGACAACCCGCACGTATGCGTAATTCCTGTGCTGGCCACTGGGATCCCATACAGGCGACAGGTAATGGGCCGATGATCATACAGGTCACATTGGTTATCTGAATTGAGCAAGGGACAGCGCACCCGCTCCAACGCCATTTGTCCGAGAATTTCAACATCCGACGCACCGTCCTTATGCGACCGATGGGCATTGCGCTTCAGCTTGTGAATACGCCGGTCTGCGGTATTCGCACGATCCAGTCGGTTCAACCGTTCGATTCCTGACCATTTTTTATTAAAGTGATGATTGATGTACAAGGCTTCAACCAAGGTCAGATCAAAAAGCGCGTAACAGCAGTCGGCGCATTTGGACTGACATTTCACCTCATCGGGAAATTCGGACTGGACACGGTGAAAAACCGCATCCGCCGTTTTAGCCAGGGTTTCATATGCTCTGAAGTACGGGGTATAATCAAAAAATTGCACCGGTAATTCTCCTTATATGCGCGATGAGCGCTCGGCCTTTCCAGGCAAAGACAGCTGTTTCATTCGATCTTTGTTTCACGTGAAACATCACCTGACCTACAGGCGAAGCGTGTATTCTAATCGTTTTCATCCAGCCTTGTCAATTGCTTAATTTCATTGTATTTCAAGACCGCTATTTACCGATACAGAACGTGTTGAATATGGCGTCCAGCATATCCGGACCGGCCAGTCGTCCGGTGATCGTATCCAGTGCGTTCACCGCCTGATGCAAATCCATGGCGATCAGCTCAAACGGAACCGCACCCGTCAGACCGGACACAGCAGCTGTCAATGCGACGCGTGCGGACTCAAGGGCATGCTTCTGGCGAAGATTTGGAATTGTGTTCGTTTCCAGCATTCCATCCAGGCCTGCGACCTGCTCGGTGATACAGCGAATCAACGCCGGAATGCCCGCGCCTGTTTTTGCAGAAACCAAAACCGACGGTCCCAGATCTTCCACATCCACAACAGCCGGCGGCAGATCGCTTTTGTTTCGTACAACCACCCGAGGGATGGCCGCATACTGGCGGGCAATATGTCTAAGTGCACCCGCACTCTCCGGATGTGTCTGATCCAGAACCAGCAGCATGAGGTCTGCCTGTTCCAGATGCGTTGCAGCGCGATCTATACCAGCCTGTTCCACCGGATCATCGGTTTCCCGGATACCGGCCGTATCCGTGAGTATCGCCGGCACCCCGTTAAGACTCCAGGGTTCTTCGATAAAATCGCGGGTCGTACCGGGCACGGCCGTTACAATGGCCCGTTCCCGCTGAAGCAGCCGATTGAGCAGGCTGGACTTGCCAACATTGGGCGGACCGGCAATCACCAGGCGAACACCGTCTCTGAGACAATGGGCCTGATCATAGGCGGCAATCAGCGCGTCGATCACAGGGAGGATCCCGGCGGTTAGATCTCCGGAGATACCGGGCAGATCAACATCTGATTCATCCACCGCATCCGGAAAATCGATCAATGCTTCTATGACGGTCAGATGCGCGATCAGCCGGGTACGCAGGTGCTCCATCCGCGCTTTCATGCCTCCGCGGATCATGTGCATGGCCAGGCGACCGGCGGCAGCAGATTGGGCCTGAATCAAATCAATTACCGATTCTGCCTGGGTCAGATCAATGCGGCCATTCATGAACGCCCGTCGCGTGAACTCACCCGGTTCTGCCACACTTGCTCCGGCGCGCAACACGAGATCCAGAATGGCGTGGAGCACATAAGCCCCCCCATGCGCGTGGATTTCCACCACGGCTTCACAGGTATAGGTGCGGGGAGGTGCCATGTAAACGGCCAGCACTTCATCCACCACCTGATCCGTGTCCGGATGGACGATGTGACCGTAAACAAGCTGATGAGATGGGAAATCACTTGCTGACACCGGTTTTAACCTGGCCGTACGAAACAGTCGCGTCAGGATGTCCACCGCGTCAGGTCCGGAGAGGCGGATAATGCCGATGCCGCCCACGCCAACGGGGGTGGATATGGCAGCAATGGTCGAATCAGCCATAAGCCCTCTTTCTGTCAAAGGCAGCTACCATCGCATGAAAAAAGCGCGGTTTCACCGCAGGCAATGGTATCACAAAACGACCGGTCTTTTTGCAGGCGCCCAAAGACCGGTCTTGGGGTCAGGCGGTTAACGCGATTCTTTACGCTGTGTCGTTATGGGTGTTGGTGTTTTTTCGGCGATTCTGATTTGAACGATTTCCTTTTTTGGGAAAAATCACCAGGCGGCGATAATAGCCGTCTCCCATACTCTGGGTGCGAACCGCTTTATCGTCCTTCAGGGTCATATGCACAATGCGGCGGTCATGGGCGGTCATCTGACCGATGGTTGCGGGTTTTCCGGTTCGTTTGGCTTTCTCAGCCAGCCGAAGGGCCAGATCTTCCAGATTCTGACGCCGGGTTTCCAGATAACCTTCCACATCAACCAGAACCCGGATCCGTTCATCGCTGTGCTTGTTGATGATTTTGTCGACCAGGTACTGAATTGCCTCGAGGGTCTGACCGCGTTTTCCGATAATGACCGACGAATTGCCGCCGTCAATTTTAAACAAAACCGGATCCTGATATCGGTCCACGGTAATCACCGCATCATCGGTAATGGCATCCAGAATGTTGCGCAGGGCTTCCTCCCCTTTTTTCACCGGAGCTTCGGGCGCCGGGATCAGCGGCTGCCGGGAGGTGTGGCGGGGCGCTGCTGACGGTGCTTCTGCGGTATCCACCGCATCACTGCGTTCCTTGTGGTCCGGGTTTATGGCATCAGCACGTGCTGCTGATGCCGGCGCATCCGCTGCAGCCGGCTCAGCAGAGACCTCTTTTTGGGGCGCGGCCGGTTTTCGGGGCCCTGTTTTGGGTTTGTTTTTGGATTTTGCCGGTTTTTTCCGCCTCCCACCGTCAGTGCTGCGTCGGGAAGAACGGCCGGCGCCCGCTTCTGTTGCCGTAAAGGCTTCATCGACCAGCGAGGAGATCCCGGCCTTTGACAGGGCTTCGGTTTCCTTCACACCCATCTGGCTGGGATACCTCGTCACCCGGACCCTGGCCTTCTTGACACCGACCAGACCGAAGATTCCGGTCGATCCGGCTGAAATAATATCGTACCGCAGCTGATCCTTTTTGGCGTTCAGTTCTTTACAGGCTTTGGCAAGGGCGTCATCCACATTTTTACCTTCAAACTCAATCGCATTATTCTGCATGGAAAGCCTCCGTATTTAGGCAAGTTTCTTCATGATGTAGGTTTGCTGACCAATGGACAGAATGTTGTTGACCAGCCAGTAGAGTACCAGGCCTGCGGGAAAGTTGATGAAAATCACCGTGAAAATGAGCGGCAGAAACATCATCATTTTGGCCTGGGTCGGATCTCCCGCAGGAGGCGACATTTTCTGTTGAAGAAACATGGTGGCCCCCATGACGATGGTCAAAACAGGAATGCCGTAAGGTTCCGCCATCATGGGAATGGAAAAGCCGAAGTGAAAAAGCCGGTCCGGCGCGGAAAGGTCTGTGATCCAGCCGGCAAACGGAGCATGTCTGAGCTCGATGGCTTCATAAAGTACCCGGTAGAATGCCAGAAAAATGGGAAGCTGAACCAGCATGGGCAGACAGCCGCTCATGGGGTTCACTTTATAGGTGCGATACAGCCGCATGACCTCTTCATTCATTTTCTGTTTGTCATTCTTGTATTTTTCCCGAATATCGGCCATCAGCGGCTGCAGTTTTTTCATTTCGCTCATGGCGGTGTAACTTTTGGTGCCCAGGGGCCAGAGAACGATCTTGATGCCGAGCGTTAGAAGAATGATACAGACACCGTAGTTGGCAATCACCCGGTCATGACACAGGTTGAGCAGCCAGAGAAAGATTTTGGCGACCATATCAAAAAAACCGAAATCCACCGCCTTTTTCAGCTCAAATCCAACGGACTCAAGCACATTGACCTGCTTGGGGCCCATATACAGATGATACGAGAACGTCTGGTGGGTTCCTGGCGGAAGCACCGGCGCCGCCTGTTCCAGACGGGCATCCACCACCCCGTCAACTTCAGCCAGCTGCATGCTGGCCGTAACTGGAGAATCAGGCACCAGTGCACTCATGAAATACCGGTCTTCCAAGGCAATCCAGTGGATTTCACCGGGATAACGGCTTTGTTTTTTGATTTTTTTCAGTTTAACCGTTTCCACTTCGCGGCCGATCAGGGCCGCCGGCCCTGAGAAGCTGATTCGGTCTTGGGTTTCGCTGAAATCATGGGTCAGCCCGACGGAGACCGGTCCATTGACGGATGCACGCCCTTGATTAAACAAGGTAACCGCATAGTCGATCCGGTAGGTGTCCGGATAAAAGGTGAAGGTCTTTTCAACGGTCAGCCCATCCGTACCGGCCCAAACAAAGCTGAGCGTCTGGGAGGCATCATCCACCACCAGTGTATCCCCGTCGGTAGTTGCCGTAAACCGCCGCGTATCCGTGGCAATGTCCCCGAAGGAAACGCCGCAATTGCCGGCAACCGATTTTGAAATCAGGGTTTTATAGGGTGCATCGGCGCCGGCTGATTCACGATAGGCCTTGAGCGCCAGCTGTTTGACCAGGGCACCCCTCTCTGTCAGTGTGGCCTGATAAAGTTTTGTGTCCACACGAATCTGCCGCACCGGCGTATCTGTGGCAGATACAGCGACATCCGGCAGTGCCGCATCCGGCGGCGACGCCATCTTCTCTCCGGCACCGTCATCTGGCGCCTGAGCCGTTGTTTCCTGCGCGGGAAGGGTTTCATTCAGGGGGGCGGGCGGGGGGGCGAAAAAATAATTCCACGTGATAAAAACGAGAATCGAGAGGCCAATGGCCAAAAAAAGGCGTGCCTGTTCCATTCATTTCTCCTGACGCCGTTTGCGGCGAAGACTTCAAAAAGATAATGCACAGCAGGGAGAAAGCCTGCTGCAGATCCAGCTTACGCGGGTACCCAAAACCGTCCGGCACCCGTTCCAAATCAGTGTGGAAACGTTGGCGCGATCAGAAAAAACGGACGCAGGAATGGACGACAGGCTCGTTGGCTGGATGCTGCGCACAGCGCTAACGGCAGAGGTACCCGACACGAAGGGAGGCAGGGTAACAGATGCCGAAACAGATAAACGGACGCAAATAGCATCCAGCATTAGCTAAGGAACCGGATCGACACCTCCCGGATGAAACGGATGACACTTGAGCAGACGTTTCACAGCTAGCGTGCCGCCTTTCCAGACACCGTAGCGTGAAAGCGCCTCATGGGCATATTCTGAACAGGAGGGGTAAAAGCGGCAGCGTACGCCCAGCACAGGCGAGATAAACCACTGATACAGACGAATGCTAAACATGACGATCTGTTTTATGACGCCACCTCCCTGCGGATACAGGAAAACAGATTGCCAAGCGACTGAAAGACCGCAGCCGAATCCGCTTCTGCAGCCCGGTGCTTGGCAATGATATTAATATCCGTCTGTTCGGGAAGCTGATCTTTGTGCTGTCTGTAGTATTCCCGCACAAGCCGTTTCAAACGGTTTCTCACGACCGCATTTCCCACACGACGCGTGACCGTAACGCCGATTCGTGTGCATGTGAACGCCCCCGGCTGATATACGGCCAGAAAAAGCCTGGCATGGCAGGTGTGACCGGCCTGGCGCAGTGCGACAAACTGGGGCCGCGTTAACAGGCGTTCGCTTTTATGAAACGTATTCGTACCCACGAGCCGACGACGATCCACCTTCCTGCTCTTGAAAAAAACGGCCATCACGTGGCGTCGCTTAAAAACAAAACACAGAGGATAGATCCGAATCAGCAAAAATTCAAATCTGTTGCGCTCGGCTCCAAAACAGCGTGATGACCGTATCCATGCAGTTGCACAGATCTGCCCGGCATCTGCCGCAGATCATGTGCATAAGCGTCCGTTTTCATTCTGTTACGCGGACAGGCGTTTCCGGCCTTTTGCCCGGCGGTTGCGGATGATGCGGCGACCGCTGACAGATGACATGCGCTTTAAAAAACCGTGTTTGCGAGAACGTTTCAGGTTGCTCGGCTGAAAAGTACGTTTCATGTTAATCGACTTCCTTGTGTTGTATAATTACCTGATAATCATGTATTTATTGCGACAATTTCCGTCCGGCGTCCCCCTTCATGACATCCGGCTGTATCGCATTGGACGCTTAAACAAAACAGATATTTAAACCATAATTACAGACTGCTGTCAATACCCATTTGATTCCGGAAATCAGCGCGGTTCGATATCCGCAGGATTCCGGGTTTCAGACACGGTATACGCTTCCAGATGAAAGTCAGGCATAGGATAAATAAGGATCGGACATCCGGTTTTACGCTCAAGAGCGGTGATCATGCTGTTCTTTTCTCCATGAAGCATATCCGCTATCTCCGGATGCACCCGGAGGATCCGCCCGACGCTTTCCGGATCCGGCCTATCCCGCAGCATCTCCCGGCAAATACCATGACAGATGGAGGTGGCGGACAACAGGGCCCCATTCCCCTCACAATAAAAGCAGGGGTCGCAGAGCATGCGGGACAGGGACTGCCGGACCCGCTTCCGGGTCATCTGCACCAGGCCCAGCTCTGAAATCGGTAGCACATGGGTCTTTGCCGTGTCCCGGGAAAGGGCCTTGACAAACTCCCGCATCACCTTTTCCTGGCTGGCCGGCTTTTCCATATCGATGAAATCGATAATAATAATCCCCCCGAGATTCCGGAGCCGAATCTGATAGGCAATCTCTTTGAGTGCTTCCAGGTTGGTTTTCAGAATGGTTTCTTCGAAATTGTGCTTTCCCACATACCGGCCGGTATTCACATCAATGGAAATCAGGGCCTCGGTCTGTTCGATGACAATATAGCCGCCGGATCGGAGCCATACTTTTTTCTGCAGGGCCCGGAGGATATCCCCTTCCAGGTTATAGGCGTCGAAAAGAGGCTCCTCGCCCTGATAATGTTCCACTGTCACGTTCAGATCAGGCATGCTTTTATCGAGAAAGGTGTTGACCAGCTCAAATCCGGCAGCGGAATCAATGACCAGTTTATCCGCGTCCTGGGTGAGCAGGTCCCGGACTGCCCGCAGGGTGATGTTCAGATCCCGGTGCAGCAGAGACGGGGCCGATGTTTTCAGATTCCGGCGTTGGATATTCTCCCACAGGTTGGCTAGAAACCGCATCTCGATCATGAGTTTTTCATCGGTGATCCCTTCGGCTGCGGTCCGGAAGATATACCCGTAGGGTTCATCCCGACGGGTCTCGATAAGATCCCTGAGCCGCTGGCGCTCCCCTTCGTCCTCGATCCGGCGAGAAATCCCCACATGCTTCACTGTGGGCATGAGCACCAGAAACCGGCCTGGCAGAGAAATATGAGAGGAAATCCGCGCGCCCTTGCTGCCGATGGGAGACTTGATCACCTGGACCATCAACGCCTGTCCTTCTGTCAGCAGGTCTTCAATTCGCGGCCGGTCCGCCGGTTCGGGCCGCAGGTATTTCACGTCAACAGGCGGGTCATCCCCGTTCTCATCGGCCTTTTCACCGGCTGCCATGGCCGCTTCCCTATCGGAAAACGCACTGTTGTTTTCAACGAGCACTTCATCCACGTGGATAAAGGCCGCCTGGTGAAGGCCCACATCGACAAAGGCCGCCTGCATCCCCGGCAGCACGCGCTGTACCTTTCCTTTATAGATATTCCCCGTGATATTCGAATCATCATCCCGCTCGATAAACAACTCGGAGATGGTACCGTCTTCTACAAGGGCAACCCGGGTTTCATGCGCCGCGACATTGACAACCAGCTCTCTAAACATATCCTGTCCAGATCATCCGTGGGTTCCCGGTTCGCGCAGCGCAGGCGCGATATCCGGAACTCCGATGATGGCTGCCAGTCAGACTGGCAGTCCCCTGTAAGCTAAAGGATCTTTTCATAAATTTTTAACTTTGACAAGTTTCGCAAAATTATACAAGGCATTAGTTAATCAGGTCTCCAGACCCGGTGCCGAAATATGTTTCCGGACCCGGCACCCGTAAAGGTCTTCAGGTTCAAGTCCCAGCAGAAAAGCGATGACCTCGACGGGTCTGGGAACAACGGTTTCCACGGGTTTCAGACAAAGGGTCAGGGTGCCGTCTTCTGCCGCAGCCAGGCGTGTCAATGTGGATGCCAGAGGAATCCGTCGCGTTTTCCCTTTGCCGCGGGTCCGTTCCCAGACCTGATCGCCGTCTGCCACAAACCGCTGTACCGCACGCGCCGCCATCCCTTCCGGCAGCCCGGTCACGCTGTAGGTCACCGGTTCCCGGATAAACCGCCGTTTTTTGGGCGGTGCCGGCTTTACATCCTGAATCCGGATCCCTTCGGGCAGGGCCTGTGACAACGTCTGTTTCAGGTCTGTCACGTCACAGTGGACGGGAATGGAAATAAAACACCGTTCTCCATCAGATTCCATGCCAATGGGCAGCGGGTCGTCAAACCCCAGCCTGGGTTTGGGGTGAAACCCTTGTGTATATCTCACTGGCAGGTGAATCCGCCGAAGGGCCCGCGCAAAAAGGGTCATGAGTTCCAGGTGGCCCACATACCGGGCCGGGCCGGTTTTCGTGTAAATCAGCATCAGATCCCGGTACACATCCTCGCTTGACGGGGACGGTGTGGCCGGTTCCAGGGCTGGCGGCGTTTCTAGGGATTTGAGGCGCGGTGCGAGGGTGTCAAAATCGCAGACACCGCAGGCGCTGCAGTCTCCGAACCGGCAATCGGGCGTGGTTTCGCCGGCCATGGCATGCATCCATTCGGATTTCAAAAATGCCCGGGTCGTGCCCACGTGAATATGATCCCAGGGAAGCGGTTCCGTCAGATCCCGGGGGCGATGGGCGTAGACATACGGGTCAATGCCCGTATCTGCGAAGGCTTCCATCCACAGGTCATACCGGAAACGATCAGACCACCCGTCAAAACGGCATCCTTTTTCGTAGGCCCGGATCAGCAGAGGCGTCAGGCGCCGGTCTCCACGGGCCCAGACCCCTTCCAGCTGACTGGATTTGGGATCCTGCCACTTGAACCCCACCCCTTTCATCGAAGCAAACGCGTTTTTCAGGTAAAAAATCCGGCGCCGGGATTCCTCCAGGGAAATCTGGGGCGCCCACTGAAACGGCGCATGAGGTTTGGGGATAAAGGGTGTTACGCTCACCGTGACCTGGGCCGGTTTCCCGCCCCGTGGGCGCTGCTGACGCAGGGTTTCGGCCAGCTGGACAATCCCGTCCAGATCTGCATCGGTTTCCGTGGGCAGTCCGATCATAAAATAGAGCTTGATGATGCGCCACCCCAGCGCAAAGGCGTTGGTGACCGTATCCAGAATCTCGGCTTCGGTGATGCCCTTGTTGATCACATCCCGAAGCCGCTGGGTCCCTGCTTCCGGGGCAATGGTGAAACCGGTTTTCCGCACCCCCCGGATGAGGGTCATCAGCTCCGGGGTCAGCGTCCCGGCCCGTACTGACGGCAACGACACTGCCGTGTGCGGATACGCCGCCTGCAGGGTCGTTCCTTTGCCCATAAGCCGGGTCATCAATTCGGTCAGTCCGCAATAGTCTCCGGTACTCAAGGAGAGCAGGGAGATATCCTCATACCCGGTTCGTTTCAGCGTTTCTTTCGCCAGGTCCATGAGCCCTTTCACCGATCGCTCGCGAACCGGGCGGTAAAGGATGCCGGCCTGACAAAAACGGCATCCCCGGGTGCACCCCCGGCTGACCTCAAGCCGCAGCCGGTCATGCACTGGCTTGCCATAGGGCAGCAGCGGAGCATCGGGAAAATCGGTCTGATTGAGGTCTGCCACAATGGCCCGATCCACATGGGAATACGCCGGTGAAAGCGGAACCGCATGAGACATCCCCGTGTCAGGATCTTCTGCGATCTCAAATTGCGACGGGATATAAACACCGGTCAACGCCTGCCAGCGGTCGAGCAGGGCTGATTTCGGTGCCCCAGTCTGTTTCCATGCAGCCATGATCCGGACCATCTGCGGCACCACCTCTTCACCGTCACCGATGACCATGGCATCGAACAGCGCGGCCACAGGTTCCGGATTACAGGTGCAGGGCCCGCCGGCAATGATCACCGGATGATCGTCGCTGCGGTCTGCGGCAAGAAACGGAATACCGGAAAGATCGAGCATGAGCAGAACATTGGTATAATTCAGCTCGTACAAAAGGCTGAATCCGATGAGATCCAGCTGATTCAGGGGCTTTCGGGATTCCAGAGAAAACAGCGGTACGCCTTTTTCCCTGAGCAGGGCTTCCATGTCCGCAGCAGGGGCAAAGACCCGTTCGGCTGCAATGCCCGGCTCCCGGTTGAGCAGATGGTAGAGAATCTGAAGCCCAAAATGGGACATTCCCACCGTATAGGCATCCGGGAAAGCCAGTGCCATGCGCAGGTCTGCCGTGTCCTTCAGAATCCGGTTGATTTCCGTACCCAGATACTGGCTCGGCTGTTCTACATGATCGAGTAAGGCCTCAAACGTCCGCGTGTCCATTTACTCTCCTGAGAAACCGCCTTGACCCCTGCGGGGTCAAGGCGTATTTTGAATGCTGCGCCGTCCCTGTCACCCCGGCCTGAAACCGCCTTTGTCCGTGCAGGGACAAACTTTAATTATACACAATAAGGTACGAAAAATAAAATGCAAAAAAGCCATCGACAAATAAATGCGTCTGCCTGGACAGCCAGGTTCCTGGTACTGGCAATCCTCATCATCCCCGTTACCATACCCGGAAACCTGTTCAGCGCCTCCCTCCGGGAAACCCCGGTGGTCAAGGCCGTCCGCCGCGTTGGCCCGGCGGTTGTCAACATCAGCTCCGAATACGAAGTCCGGACCCGGATCAGCCCCTTTGGCCGGATGACCGGAAATCCGTATTACGATTCTTTTTTCAAGGATTTCTTTGATCCTCGGTGGCAGCAGCGGGAAAAACGGGCCAATCTGGGTTCAGGCGTCATTATCGACGGCCGGCGGGGCTATATTCTTACCAATGCCCATGTGATCGAAAAAGCGTCGACCATCCTTGTGACCCTCAAGGATCAGCGGGAATTTACGGCCACCATCATCGGAGCGGATCCGGAGTCGGATCTTGCCGTACTGCAGATCAGGTCGGGAAACGGCCTGCCATCGGTGGAGATGGGGGCATCAGACGACATCATGATCGGAGAAACCGTGATTGCCATCGGCAACCCCTTCGGGTTTTCCCACACGGTCACCACCGGTGTGGTGAGCGCGGTCAACCGGAGCATCAAAACCGATGAACGGGAATACCACGATTTTATCCAGACCGATGCCTCGATCAACCCGGGGAACAGCGGCGGTCCGCTCCTGAATATCGAAGGGGACCTCATCGGCATCAACACGGCCGTCTATTCCAGTGGTCAGGGAATCGGATTTGCCATCCCCATTGACAAGGCCAGGCGGATTATCTCGGACCTGATTCGGTACGGGTCGGTCATCCTCCCCTGGACCGGCATGGATGTGCAAAACCTCACCCCCCATGTGGCAGACTACCTGAACATTGATCCCGCTGGCGGCGTGATCATCGACACCATGGCGTCTGACGGACCTGCCGTTCAGGCCGGCCTGCAGGAAGGGGACGTGATCACCGCTATAGGCCGCCTTTCCATCCGGTCCCGATCCGACTTCCGGACCGCAGTCAAAGGATATGCCGCCAATGACACCATCCCGGTAACTGTCTGGCGGGAGGGCGCCTCTAGGCAAGTGAACATCGAAACGCGGCCGTTTCCCAAAAATCAATCTGCGGAACTCACGCTGAAACTGCTGGATATTAAAATCAGAAAAACAAGGCACTACAACGGGGTGGAAATATGGGAGATGCACCGCCGGTCCTACCTGTACAGGATCGGCGTGCGGCCTGGAGACGGCATCCTCCAGATCAACGACACCGCGATCCAGGATGAAGCCGATTTCTATAACGCCATTCGAAAAAACCGGTTGAACGACTCCATGGTACTGCTGATTCATCGGTCAGGGCAGGGGTATTATATCACGGTGGCACTTTAGAACCCGTCTATAGGGGCGTGTGTCATCACCTCCGCCTTCTGAACCGCTGCTGAAGGCCCGCCACCCAGGTCTGTTTCGGCCCCTGTTTGATCCGGCGCCGATCAAGGGGAACGCCTTCCCAGGCTGCCTCCAGCAGGGTCATGGCATCGTCAACGCCCATTTCTTCGGGATTGTAGAAGATGCTCCCGTCACCCAGGGCGATGGTCGCAATCTCGGGCAGGTGGTCCCGGGTCACCAGCTGCTGGCCGTCCGGCCCGGTGATCTCCCGCAAACACCTGGCGTGGCGCCCGCCGGTGGCGTCATGAAGGTCGGCGTTGAGCCGCCGGATCGATTCGATCACAGCAAGTGCCCGTTGATCCGCCGGTGTGGCCGTATAGACCGCATCCCCTTCGAGCGGAAGAAGGAGTTCAGCTGTGGCGTCCCCATTTTTGTGCAGGTTGTATTCCAGACCATAGGGAAGCAGAATGGCCATGCACTGACCGTGGGGCACATGACAAACCCCGCCCACTGAATGCCCGATGGTATGCACGATCCCCACCATGGAATTGGAAAACGCGATCCCGGCCAGGGTCGCTGCTGTGGCAAGCGCCAGTCGGCCGTCACGGTCATCCGGATTTTTCACGACCGATACCAGATGGGCCTTGATCAGTGCGATGGCGGCCTGGGCATGACTGTCACTCAACGGGTTTTTGGACAGACAGGTATAGGCTTCCATGGCATGGCTCAAGGCATCCATCCCGGTCATGGCCGTCAGGGCCGGCGGCAGGGAAAGGGTCATCCGCGTATCCAGAATGGCCGCATCCGGAAGCAGAAAAAACGAGGTAAACAGCATTTTTCGCATTTTTTCCGGATCAGAAATCACCGCCACCAGCGTCACCTCGGAACCGGTCCCGGATGTGGTGGGCACGGCAATCAGGGTTTTCAACCGGCGTTTCAGGGTGCCGGCTCCCGTGAACTGCATCAGATCGCTGGCGTTTTCAGACACAATGATGTTCACCCCTTTGGCCGTATCCATCACAGATCCACCGCCCACGGCGATAATGGCATCACACCCTTTCTTTTTGTAAACCGCCGCGATCCGGTTGACCACCTCGAGATCCGAATCCGGCGGCACGTCGTCTTCCACGCAGACAATGGAAACGGCTTCTGAAACGGCGTTTATGACCACATCCACGAGCCCGGCGCCGACCACCCCCTTGTCTGTAATGATCATGGGTCGTGACGCAGACAGCCCTGCCAGTATCTCGGGAATCTCATCCAGGGCCATATGACCGGCCACAATATTGACCCGGCATCCGAATTCATAATAACTCGGCATGAACATCTATGTTTCTCCTTATCATACCCCCGCAATAAGCGCAGGCCGCGTCCGCGGAAATGGGTGTCTAATCCTCATCCATGGCCGCGGGTGCTTCCCACTGGAACAGCCGGCCTGAAAAAGCACTTTCAAAAATCCGCATGGCATGGTTCACATCCATCTCCGAAATCCGGGACAGCGCTGCGTCCGCAAGTTCCGGCAAACTGGATTCAGATATCCCAAGATCGGAAAGGATGCGGGGGGTGCACCCGCCAGATGCCAGGTGCCAGTCATTCTGATATGCCTGAAGCAGGTGAAACGCGGCCTGGGGCCGCTGGGCAGACGGTGTGGCAGCATAGCGATCATCTCCTGCCATGGCCCGGAACATGCCTGCGGTATCCAGCTGATAGGCGGCGGTCTGCACCGCAGCCACCGGCGCCATGAGCACGGCAACCGCATCCGGCAGAGGCCGGGCGCAAAAATCAGAGACCGCTTCGGCAACCGGCATCAACCAGGTGCCGGAGATACTGGATGCCGCACTGGCGGCCATTACCTGGGCCCCTGCAAGCATCACCCGGTGATCGGCGCACAGGGATAGCTGCGCTGCCGGCTTCAGACTTTCACAGACACTCCGTGCCGCCAGGGTCGCATAGGCATCGGTCAGCGGATTTTTTCCCGCTGCCGTAAACGCGTTCCAGCTCAGGCCCAGAGCGGTCATTGCCTGCATCGCCAGCGTAGCAGGGGTGCCAGGTTTCACCATACGCGGATCAATTATTGCCAGCTGCGGCATCAGGTGGAAAAAAGAGACCCGGTCGGCTCCGGCCTGAAGCGACCCCATGGCCTCGAAGCCCGTATCCTGCTCGGTTGCCACATGCACCAGGGGCTTTAGATGACCAGGCGCCCGGCGCCCTTTCATGATTTCGTCAAAGGCCTCCAGACCTTCAGAAACAACGATATTAAGCGCCTTGGCCGCATCCATCACCGCACCGCCCCCCACCGAAACAATGGCATCATAGCCATGGTTCCGGTACAGACCCGCCAGTTCCTTGAGCAGGTTCACGGTCAGCACCGGTTCAATTCCTGAATGAATGCCGATGGTTTGCCCGGAATCCTTGTACGCATGAATCAAGGGCTTCATTCGCCCATGCTCGCGCATATCCCGTGTGGTGAGCATCAACGGCTTTTGGGTATTCATGGCTGCCAGTTCCACTGGCAGGTGATCCAGGGCTGCTTTACCGGAATGTATTTTCACTGGAAAACGAACAGAAAACGCGTTGGGTCGTGTCATGAATTACGGTCTCCCTGGTTCCGGTTAAACGCCGATGACAGCCCGCAGATAGATGCGGATCCGTCCCCAGAGCGTATAGGTGAGCGGCCAGTCCGGATACCGCTTCACGGCCAGACTTGCGATCAGTTTTGGCAGCAAAAAAACCTCCACGCGGTCCAGAATCCGGACCACGGCACAGGCCGACGGCACATCGCCGTCAACAATCAGACGGTCATGGGCATTGGCCACCGCCGTCGACTCCTGAAAGGTGAAGAGTAGCATGGCCGCCTCCAGATGCTTGATCCGCATATCCACATCAATGGAGGTTCCGCCGGGATTCCATCCGGCGTATTTCAGATCGCCCGTTGACCGCTTTTTCACCACCATGTACGGACCTTTCGGCATCACCCCCAGACAGAAGGTAAACCCGTCCGGCAACTGCGCCACTTCTTTTTTCACCGCCGGATCCAGCCGGGATGCCGCCTGAATCGACCGTCCCACACACCCTAACATGACCGCCACATAGAGCCGTTTAAATACGCGTCCGCCTAACAGTGCGTGACGAACCGTCTCCCACACCTGAGTCCGGGACCGGGGACCGAAGCTGATCTCCCTGAAGTCTGTCATCCGTCTCCTCCCTGACAACCGTTTATATGAAAGAACGAAATTAACCGATTCGTTTCTTTCATCATTTGTTGTGGGCAAACCGTGGTGAAAACCCAGGTCGGCCCATGGCCGTTATTTGTTGGAAATAAGCCGAAACCGGGCCCACACCGGAAAGTGATCCGACGGGTAGCGTCCGCGAAAGGACGTTGTCACCGCACCGCACGCAACGGTCGTCATCCCTTTTCCGCTGTAGAGAATCCAGTCGATCTGTCCACCGTCACTCTGCCCGGTGAAATTGTGATGCGTGGGCACATGCGCGCCGTCAAATGCATCCTGAAAGCCCTCAGCACCCGACGTGAGCAGCGTATGGCACAAGCTTCCCGGCACGGCATTGAAATCCCCGGTCAGTACACGGGGCAGGTTCTTCGGAAAACGCGCCAGCAGGTTTAGCGCAATGCGGGCTGCGGCGACTTGAACATCCGCATTAAAATCAAAGTGGGTATTGGCCACCAGCAGCCGCTGCCTGCCCGTATGAAAACAACCTGCCACAAACTGACGGGGCCACTGGCTCCCTTCCAGCTTGCTGGGTGTATCCGGCGTGTCACTGAGATAATAATGCCCGCTTGATTCACAGATCCAGTGGGCCGGATAAAAAATCAGGTTATGCTGCCAGCGCTCAGGTGCATCTGGCCGGACCCCGATATACTGATGGTTTGGAAGCAACTGCCTCAGCACCGTTGCCTGAAAATCGTTGACCTCCTGAAATCCGATCACATCCGCCGGATGCGCGGCAAAAAAAGCAGGCAGCAGATGCTGCCGAAGCGCCCATCGATTCTCACCGTCATCCGCCAGTCCGAACCGCAGATTCATGCTCATTACTGTGATCATACCGCCCCCTTCAAGGCTTGAGAATTCGTTTGATGGTTCTGGAAAGGGACACCACATTGAACGGTTTTTTAATGTAGCCGTTGCATCCGGCGTCCCGCAGACGCTGCACCATCGCCTCAGAAGAAAAGCCTGATGAAATGAGTACCCGAACGTTCGGGTTCCGATCCCGCAGAGCCCTGAACACCGCTTCGCCGTCCATGCCGGGCATCACGAGATCCAGGATCACCAAATCGATTTTATCTCCGTACTGATCGTAAACCCGAAGGGCGTCTTCCCCGCTCAGTGCCGTAATCACAGATGCACCCATTTTTTCCAGCATCTCTTTTCCCACATCCACCAGCATGTGCTCATCGTCCACCAGAAGGACCGTGGATGGCACCTTTTGAATCTCCTCATAGGCATTGAAAGCCGCATACTGCGTGAAGCTGAGTGCCCGGGCCTCCGGGTACGGGCGTCCCGCATCGCCGGAGACAGGGTCGCCGGGTTCCATGACCCGCTGGGGCATACGATAATCGACCGGAACAGACGGATTAATGGCCCCGGCCTGTTTCCGATTCACAATCTGATCATTGAACTCTTCCAGATTGATGCGGTGTTTTCCCTGACGGGAAAAATCAAACAGCTGGGCGGTCAGTTCCGTGCCGCTCTGTACAGACTGCAGGATCTGCTTGAGTTTTTCGTAGTGCGGATGCTGCTCATCCAGATTGTAGAGCATGAGAGAGGCATTCCCGCTAATGGCCATGAGCAGGTTGTTGAACTCATGACCAATGCTGCCGGCCAGCTGGCCCAGGGCATCGATTTCCCGGGCCTGATTCAGGATGGTCTCCAGCCGATGAAGCTCGGCCTGGTGTTTTTTAGGCTGCGTCACATCTTTTATAATGACCAGAAAGGACGGTTCTCCCTGAAACAGGATGGACCTGGCAGTGAAGAGGGCGTCCCGAAACGCACCCGACTTGAGCCGGCACTGAAATTCAAAGTCGTCCACCCGACCCCGACTACCTAAATGCGCCGTGATCTGATCCCGGTCCTCATCCCGGACAAAAAAACCGCCCATGTACAAGGAAAGATTCAGGAGATCTGTGGCATCATATTCGAAAATCCGGCAGAACGCTGGATTCACGTACGTGCAAACCGCATCTGACGCGCGAACGATCAACAAGGGATCTGGGATCTCCTGCAAAATGGCCTGCTGCTCATCCTTTAGTTGCCGAAGCTGGAAATCGACCCGTTCCACACGAGCATCGGCCAGCTCCAATCGGTGTTTGATCAGTTCAAGGCGCGTGATGTAATCAGGGGCTGGACGCTCCCTATCCCCAGAACCGGACGCCATTTTTTGCGAATCGACAGCTCTCGTCTTACGCATTTCCGAATTATCCTGATGCATCACCGCCTCCCTGCGGTCTTTTTCATTCCATTTTCACAGCTACATCTGTCCTGCATCGCCATTAAATTGTATTAGATAGGCTGAAATCGACTCATTTTTTAAATGCTTAGTTATTATTATACAAGCATTTGAAAATGCTGAAAAGAGAATAAAACGATTCCTCCCGGATTCACGCCTGATTTTCAAATCTTGTTCAGGATAACAACGGACCACACCTGGATAAAAAATGAGGGCGATAGGCGGCGTGCGCTTCTCGGGCGGAATTCCCGGATCGCACAAATAGAGTTGAAAGGCATCCGGGTTTCCGTTATTTTATAAAGAAAGATAACAATACGAATCAGCTATTAGATAACCGGCGAATTGCGGGCTATTTTAAGACCTGCCTGCGCAGCCGATGATGGAGAGAATCATGCATCCGGAAACGCGTTCGGACGACACACAAAAAGCATCCCCTAATGCGTCCGAAGATCAGTTCATTAAGGCATTGATGGACATCGGCACGGCCATCACATCGGATCTGTACCTGGAAGATATTCTCAAACTCATCGTGATGGCGACCGCCCGGATCATGGACGTAGAAATCTGCTCTCTCTGGCTGATCGACACCGCTGAAACACCGCCGAGAATCCGCCTCAAAGCCACTCAGGCCATCAATCCTGATTATATCAAGGACCGCTCTCTCAGCCTGGATGAAGGCGTGGTGGGAGCTGTGGCCACGCACGGTGAGCCGCTCATGATCGCCGATGTTCTCTCCGAGCCCCTGTTCAAGGAAAAAAAGATGGCTGAAAAACTCGGACTGGTCTCCATGCTCGGGGTGCCGCTCATCGGTAAAGGTGAACAGATCATCGGCGTTTTCAACTGTTTTACCTTGGAACCCCGCGCCTTTACCCATAAAGACGTGATGCTCATCTCTGCTGTGGCCAATCAGGCTGCCATCGCCATCCTGAATACCGAATTGATGGTAAAAACCAAGGTGATCCAGGAAGAACTCGAAACCCGCAAACTCCTCGACCGTGCCAAAGCCGTGATCATGCGCCGCCGGAATCTTACCGGGGATGAAGCGTTCCGCTGGATCAAACAGCGGAGCACGGACTCCCGGAATACCCTGCGTCAGGTCGCAGAAGCCGTGCTGCTGTCTGAAGATTTAGAAGCACCGCCGCACTGACGACCAAACACCAAAAAAAGGGGGACTGATGCCGGGAATCTTTTCCCGTCACCTGCCCCCCTTACACGTCCGATTACCGCCCTGCCGCACCGAAAAACTGCTCGCGCGGCATGCCTCATGTCATACGACCCGGCGTATACGGCTGCTGCCGATTAGACAATGCCATAGGCCAGCATGGCATTGGCCACCTTTGTAAAACCGGCAATATTGGCGCCGGTCACATAGTCGCCTTGCTTTCCATATGCTTCAGCTGCATCCAGACAGGACTTGTGCAGGTTTTTCATGATCTGCAACAGCCGGTTGTCAACTTCTTCCCGGGTCCACGGCAGCTTCAGGCTGTTCTGACTCATCTCGAGACCGGAGGTGGCAACACCGCCGGCATTGGCAGCCTTACCCGGTCCGTACAGGCAATTGTTGTCCTGGAACAGTTTGATTGCTTCCGGCGTACAGGGCATATTGGCCCCTTCGGAAATGCAGATGCAGCCATTTTTAACCATGGCCTGGGCATGATCGGCATTTAGCTCGTTTTCTGTCGCACAGGGCAGGGCAATATCAACCTTGATTCCCTGCTCCTGAAGCACATCCCAGATATTTTTGCCCGGATAACAGGGGACACTGTATTGATCTGCATATTCGCTGACTCTGCCGCGACGGACATTTTTCAGATCCATCAGATAGGCTAATTTATCCGAATCAATTCCCTTTTCATCGACAATCGTTGCACTGGAGTCGCAAACGGAAATGACACGGCCGCCAAGGGCATTGACTTTTTCAATGGCAAACTGAGCCACGTTTCCGGCACCGCTCACGGCAACGGTCTTGCCCTTGAAATCCAGCCCGCGGGTCGCCAGCATTTCCGCTGCAAAATAGACAGCACCGTATCCCGTCGCTTCCGGCCGGATCAGGCTTCCGCCATATTCCAGACCTTTTCCGGTCAATACGCCGGTATGCTCGTTGCGAATCTTTTTGTAATACCCGTACATGTAGCCGATCTCACGGCCACCGACGCCAATATCCCCTGCAGGCACATCTGTTTCCGCACCAATGTGGCGGAAGAGTTCCCGCATGAACGCCTGGCAGAACCGCATGACCTCTCCGTCTGTTTTTCCCTTGGGATCAAAATCAGACCCCCCTTTACCGCCCCCCATGGGAAGCGATGTCAGAGAGTTTTTGAAAATCTGCTCGAACCCGAGAAATTTAATAATGCTCAGGTTGACAGACGGGTGAAAGCGAAGCCCCCCCTTGTAAGGACCGATGGCGTTGTTGAACTGAACACGAAACCCGCGATTTACGTTCACATCCCCCTTGTCGTCAACCCAGGGAACACGAAAGATGACCACACGCTCGGGCTCCACGATTCTCTCATAAATACCGGCCTTCACAAATTCCGGGTGTTTCTCGGCGGTGGGTTCGAGGGTTTCCATCACCTCGACAACCGCCTGCTGAAACTGTTTCTGTTCCGGATCGGTTTCCTTGACTTTCGCAATCACATTTGCAGTAACAGACATGATAGGCGTCTCCTTGTAAATAGTATGATAAACGTTCAATAAACATAAACAGCATCCATGTTGCAGCGTTTCAGCAGGCGGGCATCAATCCTTTACGATAAAAATCCGGCCTCTTTCGATACACGCCTTTTCCGGTTTCCGTCCCTTCCGGTAATAGTGAACAGACGGAGAGCGGTTCCCGTCCTGCCCGGAAAACTCCTGAACCAGTTCCGCCAGACTGTCAAACCCGCTTCCAAAAAAAGGCAGCTTTGAAAAAAACGGCCTGTCACTTCGCACATCAGTCAGTACGGCAAAGTGAAGCGGGCAGCGCGGGTCACCAATCACCAGAAGATATTTATCACCGGATTCCGTAATTTTGTAGTCCGGAGGCAGTGCCTCGGCCCCAATGGGAAAAAACGCTTTTTCCAGAATCCGTGCCGCTGCCGGGGCGTCGATATCCGCAAAGGACATAAGATCCGGACAGTCCGAATACCCCAGCGCATACAATGCGATGCTGAAACTGCTGATATCCTGGTATACAGGCATCTTGCGGTCGCTCATCATCAGGATTTCCCTGATTCGCTCATAACTCAGAAGACCGTCGACACTGATATCTTTCCGGTTTCGCATGGCGTTCTCCGTCGTAAAACCCGTATTGTCGCGTGTATTGTTCTCCCGCATGGAGAACCTTCCTGTTGTTAGTGGCATGCGCACCGACCCGCGACCGCCCGCAAATGCGGAAAAACGTCACGGCCAACACCCGACCCGCCAGACAATAGCAAAAATCGCACCAAACGATCAAAAATAACCGGTTTTTTTACACGTTGAATTTATATCATATCTTCAGGGATGCCGCAGAAACGAGAGAAGTGGCAGAAAACCGCTGCTGCTGAACCGATGCACAACCCCGTCGTCCGGGAATACCCACAGAAGCCCCATGGTAAGCTTAGCAAGGGCAGGCAGAGGGTTGTGTATAAAAACTGAACAGCGCCGTCAAGATTTGACCAGCGCCATGGATCATTCCGTATCCTGCTGTTTTTTCAGCCGGTGGCGCAGGGTATTCCGGCTGATCCCCAGCATCCTTGCCGCATGCACCTGGTTACCGCCACAGGCGTTCAGGGCCTGGCGGATCAATACTGCCTCCACGACATCAATCACCCGGGCATGAAGATCCGGTCCCGGAAGCCGGAGGATATCCGGTACGACCGACTCGAGCGCGGCATTCAGACGGCGCATGGCATGATCCGGACTGACAGCGTCGGGCACCGGTTGTGACGGGGGGTCAGGAATCAACAGATTCCCTTCCGCGATAAGATTCCCCGTGCTCAATAGCACTGCGCGACGGATACAGTTTTCAAGTTCACGCACGTTGCCCGGCCATGCACAGCTGCGCAAACGGGCCATGGCGCCTTCTGAAATATGACAGACCGGCTGACCATATTCCAGCGCAAACCGTTTCCGAAAGTAGTTCACAAGCTCCGGAATATCTTCAGACCGCTCTGCCAACGGCGGGAGGTGAAGCGAAATGACATTCAGACGCCAGTAAAGATCCGGCCTGAATTCACCCGCTTCAACCGCTTTTTCCAGATCCTTGTTGGTTGCGGCAATAACCCGGACATTGACCTTGACAGCGGTGCTGCCGCCAACGCGTTCAATCTCTCCCTCCTGAAGCACCCGGAGCAGTTTGGCCTGCAGCGGCACTGGCATTTCTCCGATTTCATCGAGAAACAGGGTGCCGTTTCTGCAACGCTCGACTTTTCCGATATGGGTCCGGTCTGCACCGGTAAAGGACCCCCGCTCATGGCCGAAGAGTTCGCTTTCAAACAGCGTTTCAGGAATGGCGGCACAGTTAACGGCAAGAAAGGGTTTTTCCTTGCGCCGGCTGTGATGATAAATCGCTCTGGCAGCCAGCTCTTTTCCTGTGCCGCTTTCACCGGTGATCAACACCGGTACATCGGTTTCCGCCACCTGGCCGATCCGCTTGAAAATTTCATGCATCTTCCGGCTATTGCCGATGATCTGCAGGTCGTTTTCTCCCTGCATCACAGGGGCCGCAGGGGATGGAGCTGGTAGGCGGACCGTCTCTTTCATCTGCCGGTTGACCTGGAGGGCTTCGGCGACAATGCGGCTTAATGCATTTCGCTCAAACGGTTTGACCAGATAATCATACGCCCCCCGTTTCATGGCCTCAATAGCCAGCTCCGTGGTTCCGTGGGCTGTCATTAAAATGACAGGGGTTCTGATTTCCATCTCCTGGATAGCAGACAGTGTTTCCAGGCCGTCCACATCCGGCATCCGGCAATCGAGCATAATCAGATCAAAGCCAGTGCAACCCAGATGGTCCAGAACATGCCGGCTATCGGAACAGGCGGTCACCGCATATCCCTTTCGCTGAAAAAATCGGCTCAGGAAAGAAATCAGCCCGTCATCATCATCCATTATCAGTATCTGTTCCATTGCATTGATCCAATTGATTTTGGGAAAAGAACTATACCGATATTGCAAATGGAAAGTCAACCGCACCCCGATGATCTTGTCCTGTCAATGCAGCAGGCAAAGCGCCTGACGCCGAAAGGGGAGTGAATCCCATATGCCGGATAGGACAAAAACATTCTGCCGTGGATCCGCGCTTGCCTTCGGGTTCTATTTATGGTTTTATTAAGATATCGTATTCATATTCACATTCAGGGGCCTTTCTACCCGTACCGAATTTATCCGGCCATTTCAGCGGATAGGCAAGGCTCATGGTAAACGCCTTTAGCGATTTGTACGCCCTGCCGGCTGCAACAGATATCGTTTTTTATAAAAAATACAATTTATTGGTTATTTTGTTCTACTTCCTGAAAAGCCTTAGTTTTCATAACTTGTGTTTGTTTCACAACCAGCGTTTACTGTAAAAAACAAAGGAGAAGAGGAGGTCAGTATGGAAAACGCATTATCTGGTATCAAAGTCCTGGATTTTACCACGTTGCTGCCTGGACCGTATGCAACGCTGACACTTGCAGATCTGGGGGCAGAGGTATTACGTGTCAGCTCCCCCGGCCGTTTTGATCTGGTGATTGAGTCAGAACCCAAAATTCATGATACCCGTATTTCGGCAAATCAGGCCTGGCTTCACCGAAACAAGAAAACCATGGATTTGAACCTGAAAACGGATGAAGCAAAGGACATTGTAAAAAAGCTCATTATGGAATACGATGTGGTTATCGAACAGTTCCGGCCGGGTGTTATGGATAAACTGGGACTGGGATACACAGCACTGGAACAATTAAACCCCCGCCTGATTTACTGCTCCCTTACTGGATACGGTCAGACAGGGCCGTTAAAAGACCGGGCAGGGCACGATATCAATTATCTTTCCAGAAGCGGGCTCATGTCCCATGCCGGTAAAAAGGGAATTGGGCCCACCCTGATGAATTTCCAGATTGCGGATATTGCATCCGGCTCCCTGAATGCGGTTGTTGGTATTCTGGCTGCCATTCATTACAGAACCGCCTCCGGAAAGGGACAATACGTTGATATTGCCATGCTGGACGGCCTGATTCCATTTAACTCGCTAGATGGTGCGGGTTTTCTGGTTGATGGCAATATGCCGGGGATGGAATCCGGATTACTGAACGGCGGCTCTGCCTATGATTTTTATGAAACCAGTGATGGTAAATACATGAGTGTCGGCTCTCTTGAACCCAAATTCTGGAAAGAATTCTGCGAGACACTGGGGCACCCTGAATGGATAGAAAACACCGTTGCACCGCCCGATATCGATTCCCTGAAGGCAGGTATTCGTTCGGCTTTTCTGGAAAAAACCCAAAAGCAATGGCAGGAAATTTTTGACCGCGGGGACTGCTGCGTGGAACCGGTTTTAAATCTGCAGGATGTCTTTCTGGAAGATGAACACATCCGCCAAAGGGAAATGATCGTCAACGTTCCAATGGAAAACGGCCAAACCGTTCCCCAATATGGCATGCCGGTCAAACTCTCAAAAACCCCGGCACGTTATCGACATGCCGGGCATGAAGTGGGGAAGGATACGATTCCCATACTCACAGACCTTGGCTACACGAAAGAAGAAATTGAAGGCCTCACGGCCCGGGGGGTGCTTTCGTAATTAAACCCGTTTTTTCTTTTTTCAGTTTTCAGTAAAACAGCGGCTGTATTTTTTCTGAGCTTCAGCATCTCTGCACACCGGGGCAGGGAAATATACCCCTGAAATCCGTTCAGAAAAAATACAGCCGTCTGACATCTTCAAGCACAGTAAAAACGTCGGGAAGACACATTCTATGGAAACAAGAATAGAAATAACAAGCTGGAAAGGCGCTCTCCTTGTTATCGGACTCGTGGTTTTTGCCTTTTCGATGCATCATTTTACCTACTACTACAACCCAAAACTGGATGAAACCAGGATGGCATTACGGTCCGACGATCCGGCCATCATTGCACAGGCGCTTTTAGATATCGGGCGTCTGGGGATGGCCAAGGGACACAAGCTGATACCCGATATCCTTACGTTGCTTGGTGATGAAAGGCCCGTACCCGAAGAAATCGCACAAAAAATGGCACTGCGAATTCAATCCATGCCGAGTGCTGTCTTTATCCCTGGAATAGAGGATCACCTGAAAAACATCCTAACCATTGGATATACTGCGGCCCTTGCGATTCAGGGGCTGGTCATCATCGATGTGCACCATTTAAGGCGGATCGGAGGAAAGGCAAACAAACAGATTGTCTCGTATGTAACAAAAGAGATCGATCCAGCTGATGAACACGCCCTCTCCAACGCGCTGATTGCCGTCGGTCACATTCACAGAAAGCGGCTGATTCCCTTCTGGTTTGACTGCCTGGCCATTGAATCGGAACCCATACGCCTTCTCGCCCTGACCGGTTTGACGTATTACATTCATGATCGGACACATGGCTTGTGGACATGGAAACCAGAGAAGGAAATATCCCCACCCATGATAGAAAACCTCAAGCGGTGTCTTGACGATCCCTATCCCCATATTCGGCAAAACGCGGAGGAGGTGATGTACAAACTAAGAAAAGCGGGCCTGCCCCTTGAGATGACAGAATAAACAAAAACGATAGATGCGAAAATAAGCTGGACAGGCTCTGCAGGGAAACCGGATGCCGGCATCCGTCAACGTCCGGTTTCGCCCTGACGGGTATGCGCTGGCTGTCACCAGCGGTCGAAGGATACAAGTGGCTTTTCAGCGATGCTGAAAAAGGCCTGTGCCCATCCACCTGCTCGCGCAGTAATCTTAAACGCTTCTATGATTTTTCTATTTGAAAAATTAGAAGAAACGTGCCCGGACGGTGATTCCCATCGTCAGCGGATCTCCCGATTGTCCCACAGGATCGGATCCCGGAAACGCAAACGCCACAGCCTGATAGTTTTCGTCAAAAAGATTCCGGGCCCACAAGACAATATCCAGGATCTCGCTTTCCAGACCGATATTCATGTTGGCCAACTGATAAGACGACTGTTTCAGTGTATTGGCATCATCCCAGAAAAAAGGGCCAATACCGTTTAATTCGGTGCGAACAAAGATATCCCAGTTATCCGACACCTTTTTGTTGTATTGCAGCGCAAGATTATAGGTATATTCCGGTGAAACGGGCGTCTCATTATCAGCATAATCCGTACCGGCAAGTAAATCTTTGTTATCCTTGAATGTTGAATCAGCAAAACCAAAACCGGATTCCAGTGTCAGGCCATTGAACAGCAGGGCCCGGGTTTCCACCTCAAATCCAATACTCCGCGATCTGCCGGCGTTTTTGGTCAGGGTATCCGCCGTGGGAAGCAATTGAACAATTTGCTGATCTTTTATATCAATGTAGAAGCATGCCATATTAAAGTTCAGGTGGTTTTTAAACCATGACGATTTCATACCCGCTTCGTAATTCCAGCTGAATTCACTATCAAAGGTCATGTCGGACGGATCCAGATAGGCGGTGTTGAATCCGCCGCTCCGGTAGCCCCGGGAAACACCGAGGTATGTCATAACATCGGTATTCCAGTGGTATGCAGCTTGTATTTTGGGCAGCCACGCATGGCTTTTCCCTGATTCATCAATCGCTGAGCGCATGAATTCCATTCCGCTGCCGGAGGCCATGACCATCCGATGATCAAGATCGCTTTTTTCATAATCATACCTGAGCCCTGCTGTCAGCGACAATTGATCAAAAAACGTGTATGTGGCCTGGCCGAAAACAGCACCCCCAAAAATAGACAGGTCAGAATCCGTATTCTGGTCAACATTGTCTCGCGGCAGAAGAACCCCCGGCAATAACTTCAGGTTCAGAAAATGGGTTTTATCCTTATGGAAACCATACAAACCGATCAGCCATTTCAGGTCGGCGTCGGTATCATTGGAGGCAACACGCAATTCCTGGGTGAATTGATCATCCTCAAGGTCTTCTTTGGCCGTGAAGCGGGGATAAATGGAAAAATCCTGATCATTGGATGCGGCATCCTTATAATTTCGAAAAGCTGAAATGGACGTCAACCGGAACCCGGGTGCATGATATTCGGCACGCAGAGACATACCGGATACATCCCGTTCATAATCGCCCTCCTGGTCGTAGGCTATCTTATGGGGCGTCTTTTGCAGGGAATAAAGATTCCCCAGTGGAAATGCGCCGTCATCAACCGTTTCTCCATCAATCAGCAGAGAGACATCCAGGTTATCCCATGGTATCCATCGCAGGTTCAATCGGCCTTTCAAGGATGCGTTATCGTCCACATCCCGGTCAAGGTAAGTGTTGTCCGTATACCCATCCCTGGATGCCTTTTGGGCAGATATCCCCAAAAACAACTGGTTGTCGATAATGGACGTGCGCGCATAGATATCGCCTGTATGCAGGTTGTAATTGCCGGCAGTGTATGTCACACCGGCACGGGTTTCATTGTCCGGCTTTTTGGTGACAATATGAATGACACCCGCCAGAGAGTTCCGGCCGTAAAGCGTACTCTGGGGGCCACGGAGAACTTCTATACGCTCAATATCAAAAAGGTTGCTGTCAAACGCCCTGGGATCCATCAAACTGACATCATCCATATAAAATCCCACCGCCGGTTCGTTGTTCACGGCACCGATACCGCGAACAAACACGTAGGAGGTACCGCGAATCCCCCAATTGGCGATATAAAGATTGGGAACCACATTGGATAAATCGTGGATTGTCGTGATGTGGGCATCTTTTATATCCGTGTCTGAAAATGCGGAGATACTTGAAGGAACATCCTGGACATCTTCCTTTCTCTTTTCAGCAGTTACGGTCATGGGCGCCAATGACATCACCGTTTCCGCATCCAATGCGTTTTCCGCACAAACGGCCGTCGTACAAAAAAATAACATCACCATAATGCCTGAACAGATGGTTTTAATTGAAATTCGCTTGTACATTTCTCTCTCCTTTATTCTTTTGCTTTCTGTGCAATATCAATATCCATCTCCCCGGCAGGTGTGGAAACTGTTTTTGAACGGACAGACTGAAAGCCACAAAGAACCGCACGTTCAGCGATCATTCCCTGGGGAAAGAAATAGTCCGCCCCGCTCACCATGGCAGGGATCACTGCGCCCATCATGGTATCAGGCCGGGTGCATTCATGAGTCATACCATCCTGGAAACTGACAAAATAGCCTCCGGGTTTCAACGCGTCATGGATTTTGGAGATCAGATCATCAAGGCGATGTATGGCAAAATTGAGGGTGGCCCCGGCATAGACAAGATCATATCCATTGTCTGGATCGTCACAGATACTGTCCGTCATATAATCCGCCGGTAAAAATTTAATTCTTTCGGAAGCCTCATAGGCGTCACAATACATTTTTGCCGTCTGCAGAACCTCCGGCCGATCAAGCAACACACTGATCAGCGACGGATGTCTGTCAAGCGCATACAAAGAAAACATCCCATGACCACAGCCCAGATCCAGCATTTTTTCAAAGCGGCTGAATCCTGGCAGTCCTGAAAGCACATCGGCCACAAGTTGGCCGACACCACCCAGGGCCCATCCTGCAGCGATTTGCGCCTCTTTTGCCCAGATGGACGGGTCTGAAAAATCAGGTTGATCCTCGATTTCCAGAGGGCCGTTCTTGACCAGCTGAGACAATTGCGCCAGGGGATTGAGTCTTTCATCCCCGATTTGTTTGAGTAAGGGGGCAATATAAGAAGACGCCGTTGACACCAGAAACGTGTCTGCCAAAGGACGATTCTGGTAGTGTCCATTTTTTTTCTCGAGCAAATCAAGGGTTGCCAGCGCATTGAGAAATCGTTCTGTATTGCCGATGTCCGTATTCAGGTTTGCGGCCACATCCTCACTGACTACAGGCTGGGTCAGTTTGTCAAAGATGTTTAAATCGATGGCAAGGTTCAACAGGGCGGCCTTTAACGGGCCCATTGCAATTTCATGAAGGGGGCGATAGCTGATATCGACAACCGGTAATGGTTTCATAGAAAAACCTCTCTTAAACATCCGTTATACGTCCGAAAGTTATAACGATGGATTTTCCCAAAACCAGGACGGTCTGTCGAACAACTGCTGAATCATTACTGTTATTTGCTGAACATTACCAAGGTGTAGATCGTAGTCTTCTCGGTGTATCTGGTAATAATGATGGGCTTTGAGGGCTGCGCGCTAACAAAATGAATGGCCCTTATGCCAATGAGATCATGCGGCGCTGGAGAACCTCTTTGAGGTAACTGCTCGGCTGGACACCAAAATAAGCCAGAAAAGCCTTGGCAAAATGACTTGGACTGCTGAATCCGGTGGCATAGGCGATCTCGGAAATGGACATCTGGGCCGCCTCAAGCATTAACCGGCTTTGCTCCAGCCGGTGCTGACGCAGATAACCAAATACCGTTGTGCCGTAAAGGGCCTTAAATCCCTTGTTGAGTTTTGTATGCGTCAATCCCACAACCTTGGCGAGCTGGAATAATGACGGTGGATTTTCCAGATCCTTGCAAAGCAGATTCCGTGCGGTTTGAATTTGCTCAACCTCCAATCCGTTCAGGATGTCCTTTTGTGTTGCGGTCTGAGCAAAAGCATCGGATAATTGGGAGAATTGCAACACCATTAATTCCAAGGTCTTACTCTCATAAAACCATTGCCTGGCAAGACCGCGGTACGGACACCAAAAGAGCTGGCCTGCAACAACCGACATGGACGCCGACATGGGAGATGGGTTGAAGTAATAAGAGAATTCTCCCGATTGAATCATTGCCTCAAATTCCGGAAACTGCAGTTGGGCGTGATCGGTCAGATACTGGCGAAAAAAACGCGGTTCAATATGAACGGCAAGCATACGAACCGGGTCCTTATCCATTAACCCCTTGTTTGTATGCTCACCGATCACCCCTCTTATTTCCATTGTCCCCCGCGCGTGGGGAAACGCGGAAACCACATTCAAGCCTGGCTGTCCTTTAAAATTATTTTTTCCCTGTTCATGGGTAATTGAATAGGTTACGTGACCGGACAGATGAAAGGAGAATTCCAGCGGCACATGGTGGGTCTCAAAATCCAAATTCAGGGGTTCCATAGGATTGACATCCACCAGAGACAGACTCAACCCCGGCTTCACATGGATCTGCTGCACCCCGTTTTTGATCACCGCATCGGTATCTTGATTTCCCGGGGAACAGCTGTTGTTTTTTGAGATTCGCATCGACATGCGCTGCCAGATCATACAACGGGAATATATTGGGTTAACCCAAATAAGTTAGCTTGCACATTCATTAACCGGTATAACACCTGCTAGCTTCCTGTCAACGCTTAAGTTCTGATCAAAATTCCCATGGGCGGCCGCGTCGCGATTCAGATGATTACCTGCAGGGCATTGTCTTCGTGAAACGTGCATAGGTGATACCCCCTCCTCTATCACCGTCAGCCATCCGACCCAAGATCCTGACGGTTCCCTCACGACATCACGACAACTTTCTTATAGCTTTCAGGTCCGTGTTTCATGCGAATACGGCAGCGATTTTCATCATGATTCCAAACAATCACATCATAACCTTTTTACGGGCCTGGTCCTTTCGTGAACGGTTGTTGGGCAGGCACTAAATGAAAAAAGTATTGATTTATATTTTTATACATAAAATATCTTTTTAAGATTAACGGTATATTGCGATCAGGAGGTGACGCACGGCGCGGTGACAGCCCATATTGAAAGCCCTGAATGGTTAAACGGCCAACATAGTGTTCATGATTTTTGTAGGTATCCCAGGTTTGAATACTTAGAAGGAAAAGATTTTGAATATAACTGAAGGTTCGGTCATGAGTTTTAAGGAGGAGGAATGATCAGATTTCTGCATATATTGATGATGTGCTTACTGTTAATAATTGGTTGTTTTTATTGGACAGATATAGAGTTACCTGACGGTAGGCATATTCCAAAAAAGTTTAACTTCTCAATAGCGCCAGCCACTGATGATATTATTGAATCAACATTAATAGACTATAACGCTATTTATTATGTTAAACATAATGATCTTATAAGTGGTCTGGATCAAGAATCTTATTCTTATTATAGATTTTGGCCAAATGGAAGAGTTATGGAAAAACTTTCAAATATATTGCCATCGCAAGATGATGCTGAAGATTTTTCAAATGCAGAAATTGGTTATTTTAAAATAGATGGAACAGAGTTAGTTATTGAGCTTTTCATACCTGACACCACTATAATGAATTGGGGTTACATTCTCATATTTGCAAATATTATTGATGGAAAGATTGTTTTTAATAAAACTGTATCTCAAAATAAGGTGTCAACAGGTATGGATGGAATTACCTATAAACCATTAAAATTTGACAAGTTATCCAGAGAGCCTGATTGGTAACCAGAGAAGGATCAAGGATCAGAGGCAGTCAAATAATACACTGATCAAAAAGACCACAAAACAGACCGTTGACTGGGGAGAGGTTGTGGTAAAGACGGTCGTGGATCCGGAAGGGGAAGCTATCACCCGCACCCTCCGGTATGTGGAGACCGGCCCGAACACCGGGCGGGTGTTTCAGGAAACCCATTCAGACGGGTCCTGGACCCGGTATCATTACGACAGCAACGGCCGGATCGAGACCCGTGCCTCTGCTGTGCTTGACGCAGATGCCAGCAGCACTGAAGCCACTTCTCTGACAAGATCGGCCGCCTGACATCGGTCGCCCACAGCGGACTGGCCGTTTCTGAACCAGGGTTCGATTGTTTAATAAATATTGGTATGTCTGGTAATTTTTTAGATGAGGATAGAAATGCAATATTGGAAAATAAAAAGGATGGTGGTTATAGATGGTTCACTTGGCATTTTTAGTAGGAAAAAGATATTTGTTTTTTGTGATGATTTTTTTTGTCATTTCGGGTTGTACTAATTTTTTGCTCAACTCATATAAAGAAATTCCTCGTGAATCGGTAATGTCAGATGGCATGAAAATATGTGCTACTGATAATAATGATAACATATGTATAGTTGCAGATAGTGGCACAAAACGTATCATATCATGGGATGGTGAAGAGCATTCTATAAATTTAATCCCAAGAAAAAAACGTTGGTATGGTGAATTAGGACTAGTATCACCTAAACAACCTGATAATCTGTGGAAGACTGAAAAAGGACCTTTAAGAGTGTTAATAACAGAGGCTCAAATAAGATATAAAAACTTAGACGATGCAGTTGATAAGTTGAGGTTCCCTTTTGCCAAGGAAGACGGATGGCATATAGTTTATAACAATCAAGGATTGCTAATTATGTGGCATAAAACAATTATGTTAGGCAACAATACATTAGATATATCTGTTTATCAGATACTTATTGATGAGAAAAAAACAAATAAAATTCCTGGAAGTAAGAGTGATCAGATAGTTATTACTTACACAAAGTAAAAATAAGAAGGATCACTTGCAGCACCAATAGTTTGAACCAGAATCAGGAAGCACTAGATGAAGCCGGAGAGGTAACCCGGTACTTTGTGTGGGGACTTGATCTCAGTCAAACACTGCATGCAGGGTGCTGGTGGTGTTGGCGGATTAATCTGTGCGGTTGACAGTTCAAGCGGCTGCTCCCAGACATATCAATACTGCTATGATGGAAATGGTAATGTTGGCCAGGTTGTGAATAGCACTGATGGTACCATTATCGCTTCATATGCGTATGATCCGTTTGGGAAAACGATTAAATCGGATGGGGTGTATGCTACTGAAAATAAATTTAAATTCTCTAAAAAATTTTCGACGAGGATACTGACCTCTGCTATTACGGATATCGGTATTATGCGTCAGGAATGGGACGGTGGATTAGAAAAGATCCTATCCATGAGTTAGGATTCCAGTTTATTGAAAGTCATGAAGCTTATGCATTAATCAAATATAACTGAAACCATGCACCTTTGCCTTTTGCGTATAAAGTTTAACGAGGAAAAAAATGAAAAATAGAGAAATAGCTACTTTGTCAATTAAAATATTGAGTTTATATACATTTGTTCACGCTGTAGATAAATTACCTGATGTGATTTATTTTCTTTTTGAAACGGAAAAGCCTTTTGAGGGACTCTGTCAAGTATTTTGTGTAACTGCCCTTTTCATTAAATATCAGCGAATCGGTCTTCATACTGAATAAGAAAACGATTCATCGCAGGCTTCCAGTT